>FTKD01006626.1_pt1 | contig 35956 bp, 29 predicted proteins | sample 1658191 | NCBI WGS metagenome assembly FTKD01 (sample SAMEA3914808, study PRJEB12502) | metagenome | biome: forest; material: soil | place: Canada | collected 2011-08-03 | depth 0.3 m
TCGACCATCGTGTTGATCGTGTTCTTCAGCTCGGAGATCTCCCCCTTGACGTCGACGGTGATCTTCTTGGACAGGTCGCCCGCGGCCACGGCGGTGGTCACTTCCGCGATGTTGCGCACCTGGGACGTGAGGTTGCCGGCCATGAAGTTCACCGACTCGGTCAGGTCCTTCCACGTGCCGGCCACGCCCTGCACGTCGGCCTGGCCACCCAGCTTGCCTTCGGTGCCCACCTCGCGCGCCACCCGCGTGACTTCCGCGGCGAACGAGCGCAGCTGGTCCACCATGGTGTTGACGGTGTTCTTCAGCTCGAGGATCTCGCCCTTCACGTCCACCGTGATCTTCTTCGAGAGGTCGCCCTGCGCCACGGCCTTGGTCACCTCGGCGATGTTGCGCACCTGCGACGTGAGGTTGCCGGCCATGGAATTCACCGAGTCGGTGAGATCCTTCCAGGTGCCCGACACGCCCTCCACCCGGGCCTGGCCGCCGAGCGAGCCTTCGGTGCCCACCTCGCGCGCCACCCGCGTCACCTCGGAGGCGAACGAGCGCAGCTGGTCGACCATCGTGTTGATCGTGTTCTTCACCGTCAGGAACTCGCCCTTGACGTCCACGTCGATCTTCTTGGACAGGTCCCCCTTGGCCACGGCCGTGGTCACGTCGGCGATGTTGCGGACCTGGTCGGTGAGGTTGCCGGCCATGGAGTTCACGGAGTCGGTCAGGTCCTTCCACGTGCCCGCGACGCCCTTGACCTTGGCCTGGCCGCCCAGCTTGCCCTCGGTGCCCACCTCGCGCGCGACGCGCGTGACTTCCGCGGAGAAGTTGCCGAGCTGGTCCACCATCTTGTTGATGGTCTTGGCGGTGCGCAGGAACTCGCCTTCCAGCGGCCGGCCTTCCACCTCCAGCGCCATGCTCTTGCTCAGGTCGCCCTGCGCGACGGCGCCGATCACGCGCGCCACTTCGCTGGTCGGGTGGACGAGGTCGTCGATCAGCGCGTTGATGCAGTCGATCGACTCGCCCCAGAACCCGCGCGCGTCGCGCAGCGAGGCGCGCTGCTTGATCTTGCCTTCCTTGCCCACTACCTGCCGCAGCCGCGAGAGCTCCTCGGCCATGCTGGCGTTCTGTTCCACCACGTCGTTGAACGCGTCGGCCACCCGGCCCGCCACGCCCGACCAGTGAAGCGGCAGGCGCACGTTCGGATCGCCCTTGCGAAGCTGGACGAGCGCGCCCAGCAGCTGCTGCATCTCGGCGGCGGCGTCCGCCACGAGGCGGCTTTCCATGATCGTCATGAGCGTCGGTCTCCACGGTCGCTTCCGCGCGGCGGGCATGGCCGGCCCACCTCGCGGCACGACTGCTCAGCAGTTTCCATGCCAGACCAGTCCTACACCGGGGAAGCGCCTTCGCCGTGACATTTACCGGGCGTCGTCCCACGAGAGCCGGGTTTCCACCATGTGCGCGATGACACGAGGACACGCCGCCTTCGGTAGCTTTTACCGTATGGACTGCCGCGCTGATCAGGCTTGGTGGATCACGAGGTCCGCCGGCGGCGGCTTCGGCGCGTGGGCCACGAGGCGCTCGTACTCCGCGATGACCTGCGCGCCCAGCAGCACCAGCGTCGCGCCGAGTTCCAGGCTCAGCAGCACGACGATGGTGGCGGTCATCGAGCCGTAGACCACGCCCACCTGCGACAGCGTCGCGAAGTACCACACGAGCACGTGGCGCGTGAGCTCCCACAGGAACACCGCGGAGACGGCGCCCAGCAGCGCGTGGCGCAGGTCCAGCCGCCCGGCCGGCAGCACCACGTAGATGGACGTGAGCAGCACGATCTCGCCGACCAGGCCCAGCAGGTACAGCAGCAGGCGCGAGAACCGGCCCAGCGAGAACTCGCGGCCGAACAGATCCAGCGAGTACTCCCCCAGGTTCTCCAGCCCGCCGGCCACCAGCGTCACGAGCAGCAGGCCCACGGCCAGGCAGGCCACGTAGATGTAGGGCAGCAGCAGCTTCATCGCCAGCGAGCGCTTGCGGTGGACGATGCGGTGCACGAAGATGACCGACAGCGCGTTCTCCAGCACGGCGAAGGCCAGCGAACTGAAGAACAGCATCGTCAGCAGCAGCACCCAGCCCACGACGTCGCGGTGGTCGAGGAAGCCGCGCAGCTCGGTGATCACGGCGTTCGACTGGCCGGGCACCAGCCAGGACAGGTAGCGCCCGATGGTCTCCAGCAACTCGTGTTCGGGGATCAGGTGCGACAGCGCGATCACGCTGAGGATCAGCAACGGCACGATGGACAGCAGCGCGTAGTAGGCGATGGCCCCGGCCAGCAGCAGGCCTTGGTTGGCCCGGAAGCCGCACAGCACGCGCCATGCGAACGCGCGCGGATGCGCCAGGCACTGCTGCGCCGGCGTCATGTCGTGGCGCGGTGCGAAGACGGATGACGGTGGATCGGGGCGGGCCACGGGCGGCCTCACCGCTGCGCGACGTCCTTGGGCGCCAGGATCTCGGCCGATGCGGTCGTGAGCACCGGCGCGCCGTCGCCCTGCTCGAACACCGCGGTGAACGTCTTGCGCTCGGGGATCACGTAGGTCACGCCGGAGCGCTTGCCGAACACCGGTGAGATGTAGCTGTCGAAGAACGCGATCGGGATGTTGATGCAGCCCCACGAGATGCGCCGCACCTTCGGGTTGGCCGACGCGAGGCGCTGCAGCCGGCGCTCCGATTTCACCTTGTTGATGACGCGGTGCATGGCCAACGCGGCGTCGTAGTCCAGCCAGACGACGTCGGTGCGGTCGGCGTCCAGGCCCGGCCGGGTGACGAAGCGGCCGGCGGCGGTCGTGCGCTGGTAGGGCTTGACGTCCGCGATGGGCACGTCGCCGATACCCGGGTAGGTTTCGTCGCCGTGGGCGGATCCGAGCAGCACCGGGGTCTGGTCGATCAGGCGGCCGTTGGCCTCGAAGACGTAGAGGCGGGCGTCGCGCTTGTCCAGCACGATGAAGGGCATGCGGCCGTTGTCGCGCCGCTGCACGACCCAGTCGGCCATGTGGCGCGCGGCCCGGGTGGGTTCGACCACGCCGAAGTCGGCGGCGGCCAGGCGCGGCTCCTCGGGCGGCTCCACCTGCGCCTGCGGCAGCGTCGTGCGCGGGATCGAGGCGGTGATGCCCTGCACGCGGTCCTCGAGGATGGCCAGCACGCGCTCCGCCTCGCGCTGCTTGGCGGACTCGGTGTCCAGCTGCGGGTTGACCGGATGCAGGCTGGTGGCGAAATGGATCGCGACGATCGCGAGCACGCCCGTCACCGGCCCGACCACGCCCATGATCAGCAGGTCGCGCAGGCGCCGGACGAGGCGCTGCACGAGGCCGTCGCCGTCGTACTCGGGCGACGCGGCGGGATGGCCTGATGCCATGAAGTCGGAGGTCTTTTCGCGCATGGTGCGCCCAGTTCGGCAAGCCGCGCGCCCGCGCCGGCGGCACGCGGCCTGCCAGCGCAGGTGCCATGACCCGAACGCCCTCCGCCCGCCCTGGCCGCGCGCCCACCTCGACCACCGCTCCCACCCGACACCCCTGGCGCCGCGCCGGCTGCGTCGCGCTGGGCGTGCTCGCCGCGCTGGGGGTGGCCTTCGCGGCGTGCGAGTTCGTCGAATGGCCGTTCCTGCGCCATCCGCTGGAGACGAAGCTGTCGCAGGTCCTCGGTCGCCCCGTCGTCTTCGGCGACAGGTTCGGCGTGCGGCTGCTCGGCTCGATCCGCGCGCAAACCGATTCGATGACCATCGGGCCGGCGCCGGTCAACGGCCCGACGCTGGTGGACGACGCCGGCAAGCCGCGCGACTTCATGCACGCCAGCGGCGTCAGGCTCACGCTGGGATACCGCGCGCTGTACGAGCAGTGGAAGGGCACGGGCCAGGCGATCGCCGTGAATCTGCTGGACGTCGACGGCCTGGAGCTCAACCTCAAGCGCAACGCCGACGGCCATGCCAACTGGCAGTTCGGCGCGGCCCGGCTCGCCACGACGGCGAGCTCGCCGCAGCTGCCGACGTTCGAGCGCCTGAACGTGCGCAACGGCGAGGTGCGCCTCGTGGACGAGCCGCTGCAGATCACCGCCGACGCCCACGTGGCCACGCGCGAGGGCAGCGCCGAGGCCGCGGCCATCGCGGCCTCCGGCCCCTCCACGCCGCAGGTGCGCGTCGCCACCGTGGGCCCGACCCGGGTGATCGGCTCCGCTTCCCTGGCCGCGTCGGGCGGCACCGCCACGCCGGCGCGCCAGGCCATCGCGATCGACGACTCCACGCCGGGCCTGCAACTGGACGGCAAGGGAACGTACCGCAACACACCGCTGCTGATCCAGCTGCGCTCCAGCGGGCTGCTGCCTATGGCCGCGTCCGACGCAGATGCGGTCGCCGTGCCGCTGTGGCTCGACGTGCACGCCGGTAAGACGAGCATCCGCGTCGACGGCACCGCCACCGACCTGCTGCACTTCGGCGGCATGGACGCCCGCTTCGTCGCGTCGGGCCCGTCGCTGGCCGCCGTCGGCGACGCGCTGGGCGTGACGCTGCCCACCACCGCGAGGTTCGCCACCCATGGCCGGCTGCAGAAGCACGGCGACGTGTGGGACGCCGGCGTCGCGGCGCTGGACATCGGCTCGAGCCGGCTGAACGGCAGCTTCAGGTTCGACAACGGGCCGGCCGTGCCCGTGCTCACCGGCAGGCTGGGCGGCGAGCGCCTCGCGCTGGCCGACCTCGGCCCCGCGTTCGGCGCGGCCCCGCCCGACGCCCCGGCGTCCGCGTCCAACGCCAAGCCCGGCAAGGTGATCCCCGACCGCACGTTCGACATCCCTTCGCTGAAGGCGATGAACGCCGACGTGGGCGTGCAGCTGGCGGTGCTGGATCCCGGCACCGCGATGCTGGAGCCGTTCCAGCCGCTGCAGGGCCGCATCACGCTGCAGGACGGCGTGCTGAACCTGAAGGAGCTGCACGCGCGCACCGCGGCCGGCGAGGTGCAGGGTGACATCGGCCTGGACAGCCGCCCGGCCACGCCGAAATGGACGGCCGACCTGCGCTGGAGCGGCATCCAGCTCGACCGCTTCATCAAGACCCGCGACGTGGCGGTGCGCAAGGACGCCAGCGGCAACAAGCCGGACGTGGGCTACATCAGCGGCGCGCTCGGCGGCAACGCCCAGCTGAAGGGCGAGGGCAATTCCTCGGCGAAGCTGCTCGCGTCACTCGACGGCACCGCGCGCCTGTGGGTGCGCGACGGCACCGTGTCGCACATCCTGGTGGAGGCGGCCGGCATCGACGTGGCGCAGGCGCTGGGCGTGTTCATCAAGGGCGACGACAAGCTGCCGATGCAGTGCGCGCTGGCGCAGTTCGATCTCGTCAACGGCAAGGTGATGCCCGAGGTGTTCGTGATCGACACCAGGGACACGACGATGCTGATCGACGGCGACCTGTCGCTGGCCACCGAATCGCTGGACCTGCGCATGACCGCGCACCCGCACGACTTCAGCCCGCTGGCGCCGCGCACGCCGGTGAAGGTGGTGGGCACCTTCGACGACCCGCACATCCGGCCCGAGGCCAGGCCCCTGCTCAAGCGCGCCGGCGCCGCGGCGGCGCTGTCGCTGCTCGACCCGCTGGCGGCGCTGCTCGCGCTGGTCGACTTCAAGCAACAGGAACGCGACGTGTGCACGACGGCGGTCGCGCACGTCCACGGCGCTGCCAGGGCCGGCGTGAAGACGGGCCCGGCGGAGTCGCCGCCGGTGCCGGCCTCGGCGCCCACGGCGAAGTTCGCGCCGCCGCGCGCAGGCGCCTGACGCCCGCGCAGGCGTCGCCGCGATGCTGACCGCCACCCTGCTCCTGCTGGGCACCGTCCTGCTGGCGATGTGCCTGCTGGAGCTGCATGTCACCCGGCTGCCGATGTCGCCGGCCATCGTCTACCTGGCCGTCGGCTGGGTCGCGGGCTGGATGGTGCAGGGCCGCGTGCAGACGCCGCCGACGGCGCCGGAACGGGCCGACATGCTGGTGATCGTCACCGAGATCGCGGTGCTGATCTCGCTGTTCGCGGTGGGCCTGCAGCTGCGCATGCCGTCGACGATCAAGGGCTGGCGCGTCGCCTTCATCCTGGCGAGCGGGACCATGCTGGCCACCATCGCGCTGACCACGCTGGCCGGCTGGTGGCTGATGCCCGGTCTGGGCCTGTCGGGCGCGCTGTTGCTGGCGGGCATCCTCGCGCCCACCGACCCGGTGCTGGCGTCCGAGGTTCAGATCCGCTCGCAGAACGACCGCGACGCGCTGCGCGTGTCGCTCACCGCCGAGGGCGGCCTCAACGACGGCACCGCGCTGCCGGTCGTCCTGCTGGCGCTGGGGCTGCTGGGCATCGGCGAGCTCGGGCCGGCCGGCACGCGCTGGCTGTGGCACGACCTGGCATGGCCCATCGCCGGCGGTGCCCTGCTGGGCTGGGCGTTCGGCCGCGTGCTGGGCAAGGCCATCCATGCGCTGCTTCGCCACGGCCACGGCCTGTGCTGGGACGAGCTGCTGTACCTGGGCATCATCACCGTGGCCTACGGGCTCTCGCGCCTCACCGAGACCTCGGCGTTCCTGTTCGTGTTCGCCGCGGCGCTGGGCCTGTTCCGCCGTTCGCCGCGGGCCACCGACGCGTTGCACCGCGCCGGCGTCGAGCCCGACGAGCTGGCTGGCCGCCTGCTCGCCTTCGGCCAGCGCTGCGGCCGCCTGGTGGAGGTGGTGATGGTGCTGCTGCTGGGCTTCGCAATGCCCTGGGTGCATTGGCGCGGCGAGCCGCTGGTCTATGCGGCCCTGCTGCTGGTGGTGATCCGGCCGCTGAGCGTGCTCCTCACGGTGCCCGGGCGGGAGATGCCCAAGGTGCAGCGCCGCATGGTGGCCTGGTTCGGCATCCGCGGCGTCGGCTCGCTGTTCTACCTGGCGCTGGTGATCGACTCGGGCCTGGCGCCCGCGCTGTCCATCGACCTGGTCAACGCCACGCTGCCGGCGATCGCGTTGTCGGTGCTGCTGCACGGCGTGTCGGCGACGCCGCTGATGGCGCTCTACCGGCGCCGCCGGGTGCTCCAGAAGCGCGACAAGCGCCGGCGCGCGCGGCTGCCGGCCTGAGTAGCCTTTCGAGGCGTCAGGCGCCGCCGTGCGCCAGGTCGGGATCGGAAACCGCGGCCGGCGCCACCTTGACGCCGGGACCCGGGCCGCCGGTGGGCAGGCCGCCGCCCTCGCCTTCCCAGGTCTGGACTTCCTCGGACTTGGCCGCCGGCCTGGCGGCGAAGCGTGCGGCGTGCACCTTGTTGACCTTCGTGAGGGCCAGGTAGCCGATGGCGAGCAGGGCAAGGCTGTTGAGCAGTTTCATGTCGATCTCCCGCGCCGGAGGGCAGCGCTTGTTCAGCGGATGTGGATCAATGGAGGTAGAAGCGGCGGTTGTCGGCCAGCCAGCGGTCGTCGCCGAGGTTGGGCCAGGTCCTCGAGGTGAAGCCGGGGGCGGCCTGCAGGCGGGCCTTGTCGATGTCGAGGATGAGGTCGTCCTTGGGGCCCAGCGCCAGCGCGTCCCAGGGCACCGCGTGCAGCCGGTCGCCCACGCCCACGAAGCCACCGGTGGACACGATGGCGAGCCGGATCGTGCCGCTGCCGTCGGCCACCAGGTCGCGCACCTCGCCGATCTTGTCGCCCGCCTTGTTGCGCACGTCCGCGCCGAGGATCTTGCTGATGCGGTGCGAGCGTTCCCAGTCGTGGCGCTCGGCGGGCGTCATGGCCGGCGCGCTGGCCTGGGCGACTGCCAGGGCAGGGGCCGCGAGCAAGGCGGTGGCGAGCGTGGCGGCCGTCAGGACGCGGGCGTGGTTCATGGTTCCTCTCAGGGTGTCACGGCGGGTCCTGGATCCCCGGCCCCAACGGGTTGGCAGGCAAGCGCCATGCCCGACAGTAGACCAGTTCGGCAAGGCCGGCAACGCGCCGCTCATGACGACTGCGACTCGCCTGGCTTGCGCCGGAACAGGCGCCCCAGAAGAGGCACGATGAAGGTCAGCAGCGTGTTGGCTGTGCCGGGCGTCAGGGTGCGCCGCCACGCGCGCGGCAGCATCGGCCACAGCACGGGCAGCAGGGCGGCCAGCGTGATGCCGGCGTCGCGGAACAGGTGTTCGAACGTGGACGGCGGCTCCTGCGCCGGTGGCGCGGGCGGCTCCGGCGCCGGCGGATTCCTGCGGACCAGTCGGCTGAGCCACCAGGTGAGCGCGACGGTACCCAGGCCCAGCAGCAGGCCGCCTCCGGCTTGCCGGATGGCGTCGCGCTTCACGCGGGCGACGAGCGCATCGGTGCGCCGGCGGATGCGCGCGTCGCGCACGATGACGGCCTGTTCGGCCAGCGCGATCTGCTCGTCGAGGCTCAGCTCGGGCAATGGCGGCGGGACACGCGGCGGGCTAGCCATGGTCGCGGTCTCCTTCGGGCTCGCGTTCGAAGGCGTCGGAATCGGTGAGGCGGCGCAGCGTGGCCGGCAAGGCCAGCAGCGGCGCCAGCGCCTTCACGCGCATCACCGCCCAGATGCCGGCGGCCACGTTGATGAACAGCACCAGCAGCACGATCCAGGGCCAGGCCAGGCCCATGGCGAGGAACGCGGCCGCCAGGCCCACCCACAACGTGATCCAGGCGGTGGCGAACAGGATCGCCGCCAGCAGGCCGAGCGCCACCATCTGCCCCAGCGCGTTGGAGGCGCGGCGCAGTTCCAGCGACAGCAGGTGGACACGGTCGCTCAGCAACCCGGGCAGGTCGGCGAACAGCGCACCGACCGCCTTGGGCAGCGAGACGGCCTCGTCGGGGGGCGCCTCGTGCGGCGGCGGCGGGACGTCATCGACCATGGGCAAGGGCTTCAGCGCTCGTCGCTGGAGATGAGCCTGGCCAGCAGGACGCCCAGCGCCACGGCGGCGCCGATCGCGGTGAGCGGATGTTCGCGCACGGCGGTGCGCAGGCTCTCCGTCCACTCGTCCTTCAGGTCGGCGGCCTGATCGGCCTTGTGCCTGAAGGTCTCGGCCGCGTCGTTGTACGAACCGCGCAGGCGTTCGACCGCGGGAATCGCCTTGTCGGCGATGCGGTCGACGGCCTCGTGGGCGCCCTGCACCACCCGGCGCATCACGTCGCGCTCGGCGGCGGCCGCCTGGTCGATGGCCGCATCGGCCGCATCGGCCGCCGAGGCCACCGCGGGACGCGAGCCGGAACCGCCAACCGAGGGCGTGGCCGGCGAGGCGGAACTGGGAGTGGTGGTACCGCTCTTGGGGAAGCTGGCTTCGGGGGTGGTGCTGGGCGGGTTGGCCATGGAGGTCTCCAGGGGTTGGTGTCGGACGGGCGCGCGGCCCGGTTGAGGGTTTCCACAGCAACCGGTGTGCCAGCCCGACAGTGATCCGACGCGCCGTCAGGTTAGCCGATTCCGCGCGGTGCATCGCCTTGCACCTGACGTGGGGACGAAAAAAACGGGCCCCGAGGAGCCCTTTCTTCAGTTGCCGCGGCGCGGTCAGTTGCGATCGGCCTTGGGCGCCGGCATCGGCTCGGGCGCCGGCGCGGCGGCGGGCGCGGGCTCGGCGGCTGGGGCCGCCGCGGGTTCCGGCGCCGGCGGCGTCACCGTGGTGGTGGTCGTCGTCTCCTTGGTCACGGAGACGATCTGGTCGTCGGGCTGGATCGGCGGCGTCGCGTGGTCGCCGATGCTCGGACGCACGATGCCGCCGATGACGCCCGTGGTCATCAGGTTGTTCTCCATGCCCATCGGGCCGTCGGCCTGCTTGGTGGTGGGCGTGACGGTGTTGCGGGGCTTGGCCAGTTCGACCACGCCCGTGGGCTGCGCCGGGATCACCTCGGTGGCGGTATCCACCGTGGTGGTGGTCGTGGTGGTCGTGCCGTCCGGGCTGGTGGTGGTGTCGGTGGACTGCGCCGTGGCGAAGCCGACGGTCGCGAGCAGCGCGGAAGCCGCCAGGGCGGTGATGGACTTGTACATCGGGGACATGGTGTGGACTCCTGATTTCGTTGGACGCGAAAGGCGCCGGGCTCGAACGCCGCTGGGTGGTCGCGCACCTCGCGGCTGGGTGATTGGATGAGGCAACGCCTGTGCCCGGCGCGCGTAGGACGACGCGCCGTCAATGCGCCGCGGTCCGCTGGCGGCGGTGGCGTTCCTCCACCTCGGAGGCGCCGTCGTCGTGCAGCGCAAGGCGTTCGTTGAGCTGCTGGTCCAGCGCCGCCATGTCCAGGCTCGACTCGCGCAGCCGCGGGAACAGCTGTGCCTGCTCGTGGCGCGCGTGGCGTTCCACGCACTCGGTCAGCGCCAGCACCAGGGCCTCGTAGCGCGGCTCGCGCGGATCGGTGTTCCGGAGCTGGCGAATGATCTGGCGCGCGGTCGCGTGCTCCAGCTCCGCCAGATCCACCAGCGCGGACGCCTCCAGCGCGGCCCGCGCCGCCGGGAAGAACAGTTCCTCCTCCAGCGCCGCCATCCGGTGGATCGCGCGGCAGAGGGCCTCGGCGACGTCCTGCATCGCCGGATCGCACGCCACGTGGTGCGCGAAGCGGCGGCACTCGTCGGCGAGCGCGCGGGTCTGTTCGTGCCCCAGCGACAGGCGATCCAGCGCATCGGCGCAGGGACTTTCGCAGGGGGAGGTCGTGGCGGCGGTGGTCATGGCGGCGGCCCGGTTGGAGGGTGGATGCAGCCCCGTGGCAATGGATGTGCCGGCGGGGTTGCCGCAACGTTTACCCCCATGCGGTCGAGCGGCCGACCGGCGTCGCGCCACGCGCCGGGATCGTCCCGCCACGGTCGGGCTCACCATTTGCCACAGGCGCGCTTATCGGTCCGCTTCGGGCCCTGAGGACAACCACCGATGACGGGATCCGATCGCTCGTTCCGCACCCTGTTCACGCAGGTCGCCGACTGGGCCCAAGAACACGCCTGGGACAACCGGGCCGGCAACGAGCACGAAGAGGAAGAGCCGCTGCGCGCGGCGCTGTTCAGCAGCGACCAGATGGTGGCTCACGGCAAGCTGCTGGCGAGCCGCCACCGCCTCGCGAAGAACCACAAGCCCGACCGGCTGCTGGCCCGCCTCGCGTCCAACCAGCGCGTGCTGGAGGGCGTCGCGCGCGGCCTGCGCCAGGCCGTGGCGAAGGACCGTCCGGTGACGCCGGCCTCCGAATGGCTGCTGGACAACATGTACCTCATCGACGAGGAGATCCGCACCGCGAGGCGCCACCTGCCGCCCGGCTACAGCAAGGAGCTGCCGCGCCTGGCCGAGGCCTCGGAGACCCGCGACGGCACCCTGCCCCGCGTCTACGACCTCGCGCTGGAGGCGATCGCGCACGCGGACGGCCGCCTGAGCCGCGGCACGCTGAGCCGCTTCGTGGCGGCCTACCAGTTCGGCCAGACACTCAAGCTGGGCGAGCTGTGGGCGTTCCCCATCATGCTGCGCCTGGCGCTGATCGAGAACCTGCGGCGCGTCGCCGTGCGCTTGGCCGCGGCCCTGGACGAGCGCGACCTGGCCGAGATCTGGGCATCGCGCATGCTGCAGGCCGCAGAGGAGCGTCCCAGCGACCTGATCCTGGTGATCGCCGACATGGCGCGCTCCAACCCCGTCCTCGGCAGCGCCTTCGTCGCCGAGTTCGCGCGCCGCCTGCAGGGCCAGGGCGCGTCGCTGGCCCTGCCGCTCACGTGGATGGAGCAACGCCTGTCAGACGCCGGCGAGACCATCGAGCACCTGGTGCACGTCGAGAACCAGAAGCAGGCGGCCAGCCAGGTGTCGGTGTCCAACAGCATCGGCAGCCTGCGCCTGCTCGGCGCCACGCACTGGCCCGAGTTCGTGGAGACGCTCAGCAGCGTCGAGCAGATCCTGCGCGAGGATCCCATCGGCGTCTACGGTCGCATGGATTTCAGCACGCGCGACACCTATCGCCACGCGGTGGAGAGCGTGGCGCGCGCCAGCGGCGGCGACGAGCCGGCGGTGGCGCACAAGGCCATCGCCCTGGCCGTCGACGCGGCTGCCCGCCTGGGGCCGGCGAACGGCGGCGGCGAGCGCGACGAGCGCGAGGCCCACGTGGGCTACTACCTCGTCGGCAACGGCCGGCCCGCGCTCGAGGCCGCGATGAACGCGCGCCGCACCGGCTGGCTGCACCGCGCCGGCCACTCGCCGCTGCCGGCCTACGTCGGCGGCATCGTCGCCTTCGCGATGCTGATGTCGCTGGGTCCGATCCAGAAGGCCGCGCAGGAGCTGGACCTGCACCTGTGGTCGCCCAAGGGCATCGTGCTGGTGCTGCTGCTGATGCTGGCCACCAGCCAGCTGGCGCTGTCGCTGGTCAACTGGATCGTGACGCTCACGGCGACGCCCGAGGCGCTGCCGCGCATGGACTATGCGCTGGGCATCGCGCCGCGCTCGCGCACGCTGGTGGCCGTGCCCACGCTGCTGGGGCGACACGCCGACGTCGACACGCTGGTCGATGCGCTGGAGGTGCGCTTCCTTGCCAACCGCGACCCGCAGCTGCAGTTCGCGCTGCTCACCGACCTGCGCGACGCGAAGGAGGAGACGCTGCCGGAGGACGGCGACCTGGTCGACTACGCCGAGACGCGCATCGCGGCGCTCAACCGCCGCTACGCCGAGCCGGCCGACCACCAGCAGCACCCCGCCCCGTTCCTGCTGCTGCACCGGCCGCGCCGCTGGAACGCCACCGAGAACGCCTGGATGGGCCGCGAGCGCAAGCGCGGCAAGCTGGCGGACCTGAACGCGCTGCTGCGCGGGCGTCCCGATGCCGAGAAGGCGTTCTCGCGCATCGTCGGCGACACGCTGTCGCTGCAGGACATCCGCTACGTGATCACGCTGGACTCCGACACGCAGCTGCCGCGCGAGTCGGCCAGCGAGATGGTGTCGGCGATGGCCCACCCGCTCAACCGCCCGCGCTTCGGCACCGGCACGCGCAAGGACGTCGTGGTGGAGGGCTACGGCATCCTGCAGCCGCGCGTGGGCCTGAACCTGCCCAGCGTCGGCCGCTCGGGCTACGCGCGCATGTTCGGCGGCGAGCCGGGGATCGACCCGTACACGCGCGCGGTCTCGGACGTCTACCAGGACCTGTTCGGCGAAGGCTCGTTCGTGGGCAAGGGCATCTACGACGTCGACGCGTTCGAGCGCGCGACGCACGACAGCATGCCCGACAACCGCATCCTCAGCCACGACCTGATCGAGGGCTGCTACGCGCGCTCGGGCCTGCTGTCCGACGTGCAGCTGCTGGAGGACACGCCCTCGCGCTACAGCGCCGACATGGCGCGCCGCCACCGCTGGGTGCGCGGCGACTGGCAGCTGATCGGCTGGCTGCGCCGGCGCCTGCACGCCCTGCCGGGCGCGCCGCGCAACCCGCTGTCGGCCCTGTCGCGCTGGAAGCTGTTCGACAACCTGCGCCGCAGCCTCGTGCCCGCGGCGCTGATCGCGCTGGCGGTGCTGGGCTGGGCCCGCCTGCCCCAGCCGTTCATGTGGACGCTGCGTATCGCGGTGATCGTGGGCATCGTGCCGTTCGCCGCGCAGGTGGTTGGGCTGGCGCGCGCCCCGATCAACTGGTTCACCGCCTCGCCGTCGCCCCGCCGCCTGCTGCCGCTGGGCCTGCAGATGCTGCAGCTGGTGCACACGCTCGCCTGCCTGCCCACCGAGGCCGTGGCCACGCTGGACGCGATCGCGCGCACGATCTGGCGCATGGTGCGCGGACGCCGGCTGCTCGAATGGACGGCCTCGGCCGACATCCGCCGCGGCCACGAGGCCGGCACGCTGCAGGCGCTGCGCGACAACGTCCGCGCGCTGTGGGCCGGACCCACGGCGGCCGTGCTGATCGCCGCCCTGCTGTCGCACGTGCGCCCGTGGTCGCTGCCGGCCGCCGCGCCGTTGCTGCTGCTGTGGTTCTTCTCGCCGCTGGTCGTCTGGTGGGCCGACCGTCCGCTGGCGCCGCCGCGCAGCGAGCTGAACGCGGCGCAGCGCCGCTTCCTGCGCCGCGTCGCCCGCCGCACCTGGGCGTTCTTCGAGGCCTTCGTCGGCTCCGAGGACAACCACCTGCCGCCCGACAACGTGCAGCTGCATCCGGTGGCCCGCGTGGCGCATCGCACCTCGCCCACCAACATCGGCTTCTCGCTGCTGGCCAACCTCACGGCGCGCGACTCCGGCTTCATCACGCTGGACCAGATGCTCACGCGCATCGCCGCCACCATCACGACGATGGAGCTGCTGGAACGCCACCGCGGCCACTTCTACAACTGGTACGACACGCAGTCGCTGCTGCCGCTGGCGCCGCGCTACATCTCCACCGTGGACTCGGGCAACCTGGTCGCGCAGCTGATGACGCTGCGCATGGCCCTGCTCGCGCTGCCGTCGGAGGCGCTGTTCTCGCCGCTGTGGTGCCTCGGGCTCGCCGACCTGCTGGGCCTCGTGCGCGAGAGCCTGCCCGCGGGCACGCACCTGCCCGCGCTCGAACGCGCCGACAAGGTGGTGAGCGCGGCCTGCGCCGACATGCCCACCTCCGCGCCGGCGCTGCAGGCGGTGCTGGAGTCGTTCGAGAGCATGGCGCGCGAGGTGCTCGTCGCCGTCGAGGCCGCCATGTCGGGCGACGCCGCGCGCAAGGACACCAGCGCCGAGGAGGACACCGGCGAGGCGCTGCGCTGGGCGCGCCTGCTGGTGGCGCAGTGCGAGGCCGGGCGCGACGAGCTCGCGGCCTTCGGCGGCCTGGCCATGCCCCTGGCCCCCGACGCCTCGCCGGCCGCGCGCGACGCGGCCGCGAAGGCGCCGATGCCGACGCTGGACGTGCTCGCCGCGCTGGACATCGGCCGCGCCCGCATCTTCGTCGACCGCATCGAGCAGCTCGCGCGCCGCGTGGACGCGCTGAGCGACCAGGAACAGCAGTTCATGTACGACGACCGGCGCCACCTGATGGCCATCGGCTTCAACGTCGACGAGCGGATGCTCGACCCGGGCCACTACGACCTGCTGGCCTCCGAGGCGCGCTTGGGGCTCTTCGCGGCGATCGCGCGCGGCCAGTTGCCGCAGGAGAGCTGGTTCGCGCTCGGGCGGCTGCTGACGGCGCACGACGGCAACCCGGTGCTGATGTCGTGGAGCGGCTCGATGTTCGAGTACCTGATGCCGCCGCTGATCATGCCCAACTTCGAGCAGACGCTGCTGGACCAGACCTGCCGGGCCGCGGTGCGGCGCCAGATCGACTACGGCCGCGAGCGCGGCGTGCCCTGGGGCATCTCGGAGTCGGGCTACAACGCCACCGACACCGCGCTGAACTACCAGTACCGCGCGTTCGGCGTGCCAGGACTGGGCCTGAAGCGCGGCCTCGGCGACGAGCTGGTGATCGCGCCGTACGCCACGGCGATGGCCACCATCGTCGAGCCCGTGGCCGCCTGCGCCAACCTGCAGCGCCTGGCCGCCCTCGGCGCCGCCGGCGAATACGGCTTCTACGAGGCGGTCGACTACACCCCGCTGCGCGTGCCGCGCGGCCAGACCAAGGCCGTGGTGCGCTCGTTCATGGCCCACCACCAGGGCATGAGCCTGCTGGCCATCGAGCAGGCGCTGGGCCACTCGCGCATGCAGCAGCACTTCGCGGCCGACCGCAGCGTGCAGGCCACGCTGATGCTGCTGCACGAGCGCGTGCCCAAGGACGTGATGCCCGTCGTCGCCGAGGCCACGATGGAGCCGTCGGCGCCGCGTTCGGTGTCGGGCACCACCGAGACCCCGCTGCGCCTGTTCACCGACCCGCACACGCCCACACCCGAGGTGCAGCTGCTGTCCAACGGCAGCTTCCACGTGATGGTGACGCAGGCCGGCGGCGGCTACACCCGCTACAAGGACATGGCCGTCACGCGCTGGCGCGAGGACGCCACGTGCGACGAGTGGGGCAGCTTCGCCTACCTGCGCGACATCGACTCCGGCGAGTACTGGTCCACCTCGTTCCAGCCCACCGGCCGCAAGACGTCCGACTACCAGGCGATCTTCACCGAGGGCCGCGCCGAGTTCCGGCGCCGCGACTCGGGCATCGACACCCACACCGAGATCGCCGTGTCGCCGGAGGACGCGATCGAGCTGCGCCGCGTCCGCATCAAGAACACGACCCGGCGCGTGCGCACCATCGAGGTCACCAGCTACTGCGAGGTGGTGCTGATGACGCCGGCGGCCGACGTGCAGCATCCGGCCTTCGGCAAGCTGTTCGTGCAGACCGAGATCGTCGCCGGCCTGCCCGCGCTGCTCGCCAACCGCCGCCCGCGCGCGGAGAAGGACCCGTCGCCGTGGATGTTCCACCTGATGGCCGTGCATGCGCCGCGCGACGCCGACAACGTCACGCCGGTGACGCACGAGACCGACCGCGCCCGCTTCATCGGCCGCGGCGGCAGCCTGCGCGCGCCGGCCGCGATGTTCGGCGAGGAGGCGCTGTCGAACTCCCAGGGCTCGGTGCTCGACCCGGTGGCGGCCAGCCGCTGCGCGATCACGCTGCAGCCCGACCAGACGGTGATCGTCGACCTGGTGGTGGGCGTGGGCGACCAGCGCGCCGACTGTCTCGCGCTGATCGAGAAGTACCGCGACCGCCGGCTGGCGGAGCGCGTGTTCGAGCTCGCGTGGACGCACAGCCAGGTGCTGCTGCGCCAGCTCAACGCCAGCGAGGGCGATGCACAGCTGTACGCGCGCCTGGCCGGCGCGGTGCTGTTCAGCCAGGGTGGGCTGCGGGCCGACCCGTCCATCATCCGGCAGAACCGGCGCGGCCAGTCGGGGCTGTGGGGCTACGCGATCTCGGGCGACCTGCCCATCGTGCTGGTGCAGATCTCCGACGTCGCCAACCTCGAGCTGGTGCGCCAACTGGTGATGGCGCACGCCTGGTGGCGCCTGAAGGGCCTGGCGGTGGATCTGGTGATCTGGAACGAGGAGCGCGACGTCTACCGCCAGCGCCTGCACGAACAGATCATGGGCCTGATCGCGGCCGGCGTCGAAGCCCACGTCGTCGACCGCCCGGGCGGCATCTTCGTGCGCCACGCCGACCAGATCCCGCTGGAGGACCGCATCCTGCTGCTGTCGGTGGCGCGCGCGGTGCTCAGCGACCGCCAGGGCTCGCTCGCCGAACAGCTCAACCGCCGCCCGCGCAGCGAGCGCCGTGTCGCGCCCAAGGGCCAGGTGCGCCCCGGAGTGGGCCCCGAGCGGCGCCTCGCGCCCTTCGTGCCCACGCGGACCGCGCGGCCCGAGACCATGCCGGCGCAGCGCGTGCCCACCGGCGACCTCGCGCTCTTCAACGGCTACGGAGGCTATGCCCGCAGCGGCCAGGAATACGTGGTCGCGCCGCCGCTGGGCGTGCGCACGCCCGCGCCCTGGGCCAACGTGATCGCCAACCCGGACTTCGGCACGGTGATCTCGGAATCGGGCGCGGCCTACACCTGGGCCGAGAACGCCCATGAATGGCGGCTCACGCCCTGGCACAACGACCCCGTCTCCGACCCCAGCGGCGAGACCTTCCACCTGCGCGACGAGGAGACCGGCGTCGCCTGGATGCCGCACGGCGTCGCGCTGAACCCGGACGGCACGCCCGGCCGCGCCGCGGTCGCGCGCCACGGCTTCGGCTACAGCCTGTTCGAGCAGCACGCGCAGGGCATCCGCTCCGAGCTGAAGGTGTACTGCGCCATCGACGCGCCGGTGAAGTTCTCGGTGCTGACGCTGCGCAACGACTCCGGCCGGCCGCGCCGCCTCAGCGCCACCGGCTACGTGGAATGGGTGCTGGGCAGCCTGCGGCCGGCGACGGCGCCGCACATCGTCACCGACCACCAGGGCGACGGCCCCGCCACGGCGCGCAACCCGTACAGCGGCGATCACGCCGACTACATGGGCTTCTTCGACGTGGACGCCGAGCACCAGGCGGCCGGCAGCATGACCTGCGACCGCACCGAGTTCGTCGGCCGCAACGGCAACCTGCAGGAGCCGGTCGCGCTGCGGCGCTCGGGCCTGTCGGGCCGCACCGGCGCCGCGCTCGACCCGTGTGCCGCGTTCCAGGTGCCGTTCGACCTGGCGGAGGGCGAGACGCGCACCGTCGTGTTCCGCCTGGGCATGGGCAAGAGCCACGGCGACGCCGAGCGCACCGCGCTGAAGTACCGCGGCGACGCCGTCGCGCAGGACGAGTTCGAGCGCGTGGTCGCACACTGGGCCAAGACGCTGGGCGCCGTGCAGGTGCGCACGCCCGACGCGGCGCTCAACGCGCTGGCCAACGGCTGGCTCGTGTACCAGACCATCTCGTGCCGCCTGTGGGCGCGCAGCGGCTACTACCAGTCGGGCGGCGCGTTCGGCTTCCGCGACCAGTTGCAGGACGCGATGGCGCTGGTCCACACGCGGCCCGAACTGCTGCGCGCCCAGTTGCTGCTGGCGGCCAGCCGCCAGTTCGAGGAGGGCGACGTGCAGCACTGGTGGCATCCGCCGCAGGGCCGCGGCGTGCGGACGCACATCAGCGACGACTACCTGTGGCTGCCGATGGCGCTGTGCCGCTACGTGGAGGCCACCGGCGACCACGCGGTGCTGGCAGAGCAGGTGTCGTTCATCGAGGGCCGGCCGCTGAAGGACGAGGACGAGTCGTACTTCGACATGCCCAGCGTGTCGCACCGCACGGCCACGCTCTACGACCATGCGGCACTCGCGGTCAGGCACGGCCTGCGGCTGGGCGCGCACGGCCTGCCCCTGATGGGCGGCGGCGACTGGAACGACGGCATGAACCTGATCGGCGAGCACGGCAAGGGCGAGAGCGTGTGGATGGCGTTCTTCGTGTGCGAGGTGCTGCGCGAGTTCGCCGGCCTGGCGCAGGCCAACCGCGACGAGGCCTTCGCCCGCACCTGCCGCGAGGCGCGCGACAAGCTGGCCGCCGCCGTCGACGCCAGCGCCTGGGACGGCGAGTGGTACCGCCGGGCCTACTTCGACGACGGCACGCCGCTGGGCACCGCCACCGGCGTGGAGTGCCAGATCGACTCGATCGCGCAGAGCTGGTCGGTGCTCTCGGGCATCGCGCCCCGGGAGCGCGCGCGCAAGGCGCTCGATTCGCTGGCCGCCCGGCTGGTGGATCCGCAGCAGCGCATCGTCAAGCTGCTCGACCCGCCGTTCAACGGCAAGGGCCCGAACCCGGGATACATCTGCGGGTATGTACCCGGCGTGAGGGAGAACGGCGGCCAGTACACCCACGGCGCGATCTGGGCGGCGATGGCGTTCGCGGCCAGCGGCGACGCGCGGCGCTCGTGGGACGTGGTGGACATGATCAACCCGGTCAACCACGCGCGCACGCCCGCCGAGGTGGCGGTCTACAAGGTGGAGCCCTACGTGATGTCGGCCGACGTCTACAGCGTGGCTCCGCACACGGGCCGCGGCGGCTGGAGCTGGTACACCGGCTCGGCCGGCTGGATGTATCGCCTGCTGCTGGAGGCGGTGCTGGGGCTGCGCCTGGAGGTGGTGGACGGCCAGGCTGCGTTGCTGATCGACCCGCGCATCCCGCCGCACTGGAGCGGCTTCGAGGTGGACTACGTGCACGGGGCGACGCTGTTCCGGCTGGAGTTCGACCGCACGGGCCACGACAAGGCGCCGCGCGTGACGCTGGACGGCAAGCCGCTGGGCACCAGCCGGCTGCCGCTGCACGACGACGGCCTGCAGCATGCCGTGCAGGTGGCCCTGCCGTCGATGACGCCGGTGCCCACGGGCGAGGCCAGCGAGCTGCTGTTGTAGGAGCGGTCAGAATCCGGTGACTCGAAATCACCGGAATCCGCCATGCTGCATCACCTCTCGTTCGGCGTCGCCGACCTGCGCCGCTCCGCCGCCTTCTACGACGCCGCGTTGGGCGCCCTCGGCTTCGTGCGCGTCTGGGGCGACTTCGAGGGCGGCGCGAACGACCAGGCCGTCGGCTACGGGCGCGAAGGCGGCGGCGACAAGTTCGCCATCAAGCAGCGCACCGCCTCGCCCATCGTTGCGCCGGCGGGCTTCCACCTCGCCTTCGCGGCGCCGGACCGCGCGTCGGTGCACGGCTTCCACGCGGCCGCGCTCGCGCATGGCGGCACGTGCAACGGCGCGCCGGGCCCGCGCCCGCACTACGGGCCGCACTACTACGCCGCGTTCGTGGTCGACCCGGACGGATACCACGTGGAGGTCGTGCTGAACGCGCCGGAACCGGCCGCGCCATGAAAAAGGCCCGGCGCATGGCCGGGCCCCTTCAGGTAGCGCACGGCGCTCAGGAGCGATCGACGGCCTTCTTGACCTGTTCCTTGGCGTCGCCGTAGCCCGCCTGGGTCTTGCCCTTGGCCTGGTCGATCAGGCCCTCGCCCTGCAGTTTCCGGTTGCCGACCATCTTGCCGGCGGCTTCCTTGATGTCGCCCTTGGCCTGGGTGGCGCGGCCCTGCACTTGATCCTTGTTCATGGTGAACTCCTTGGGTGTCGGTTGAATGCGGATCGGTCGATCCGTTGACCTTGAAATGGCAAGGCCTGTGCCCAAGGCGCGGACGCCGCCGTGCGCGCGCGACTTCAGTGAAAGAAGAAGTACAGGATCACCAGCACGATGACCGGCACGCCCAACAGCCAACCGACGAGATACTTGCCCATGATGATGTCTCCTTGGAAACTGCGGCGCCGGGTCGGCGCCTGGACCGGCAGGCGCTCTTGCCGAAAGGTTGTCGCTCCAGGCGCCTGCTTCGAGGCAAGCACCGTTGCGGTTCGTTTCAACTTCAGCAAGCGACGCGCCCGCCGGCCGTGGCCTCCCGGCCACGCAAGAGCAAGGACTAGTCGACCTTGCGCCCGGTGGCGAGCGCCTTCACCAGCGGCATGGTCATCATCAGCGCCGCCGAGCCGGCCAGCGCCATCGGGATGAACGAATGCGTCCACGACATCGCGGCGGCGCCGACGAGGATCGTGGCCTGGCCGGCCAGCCACAGGCGCAGCGGACGGCGGCGGGATTCGGGGCGTTGGGTCTTCATGGCGTGGCGCGTGGCGGGATGAGGACTCCAGTCTGCGCCGCCGGCGGCTGGCCGGTCGCCCGATCAGGCCGATCTTCGCGGCGCAGATCGGCGTGCTGTCGCCTGGGCGCGGCGATTGCCTCGCACGCGCCATGACCGCCCTGCCCGCCTTCGCACGTCGGCTCGTGCAGCCGCTGCTCACGCCCACCGCCCGGCGCGCGTTCCGCTGCCGCTGCGGCCGGCCCGTGTTCTTTCGCAACGACGTCTGCCTGGCCTGCGGCACGCCGCTGGGCTACGACCCCGACCTCGTGCTGCTGCGCCCGCTGGCGCCCACGCGCAATCGCGGGGTGTTCAGGGCGATGCGCACGCGCGGCGTCGGCATGACGGTGCCGCTGACCACCTATCGCCGCTGCGCCAACTGGACGTCGGCCGCGCCCTGCAACTGGCTGCTGCCAGACAACGACGAGGCCCGGCTCAAACCCTTCTGCCGCTCGTGCCGGCTCAACCGCACGGTGCCCGACCCGACCGAGCGCGACAACGCCGACCTGTGGCTGAAGGTGGAGCTCGCCAAGCGCGCGCTGGTGTCACAGCTGGTCGCGCTGAAGCTGCCGGTGGAGTCGAAGATGAGCGAGAACCCGGAGCAAGGCGTGATGTTCGACCTGCTACGTTCGCCGCTGGACGGCCCGCGCGTGATGACCGGCCACGACGACGGCCTGATCACGCTGGGCATCGAGGAAGCCGACGACGTGCACCGCGAGACGATCCGCTTCCAGATGCACGAGCCCTATCGCACGCTGATCGGCCACCTGCGCCACGAGATCGGCCACTACTACTGGCAGCGGCTGGTGCGCGGCACCGGGTGGGAGGAGCCGTGCCGCGCCGTCTTCGGCGACGATCGCCTCGACTACGGCAAGGCCCTGCAGGACTACTACGCCAACGGCGCCCCGTTCGACTGGAAGAACCGCCACGTCAGCGCCTACGCCACGGCCCACCCCTACGAGGACTGGGCCGAGACCTGGGCCCACTACCTGCACATGATCGACGCGCTGGACACCGCGCGCAGCTTCGGCCTGGTGGCCCACCACGACGAGATCCAGTACGAGGCCTTCACGCCGCAGGTGCTGCAGCCGGACGCCGCCGGGGCCGCGCCGTCGGCCGACGACCTCGCGTTCCTGGCGCTGGTCAACGGCTGGATCGAACTCACCGGCGCGCTCAACGAGGTCACGCGCAGCATGGGCGAGCCCGATTTCTATCCGTTCGTCCTGTCGAGGCCTGCGGTGCGCAAGCTCCACTTCATCCATCAGGTGGTGAGGCAGGCCGCCGGCGGCCTGTCGCGCGGCGGCTCGCCCACCGGAGCCGGCGGCGTGGCGGCGGGCGACGGATCGTTCACCGGGGCGGGCGGCGGCGCCATCGGTGGCGGCGCGGGCGGCGTCGGGGGCGTCGCGGGCGGCAACCCGGTATCCGGCGGCACCGGCACGCTGCCGCCGCCGGCGGAGATCGACGCGGCGCCTGTCATCGCTTGATCGCGGGTTCGTTGACCCTGGGACATGGGACGATTCTCCGGCCGGCTCGGCGCCCCGATGGGAGCGCCCTTGCCTCCCGGCGGCAACACCCATGCCTGATTCAGGCCGTGCGCATCGAGGCGAAGGCGCCCTGCGCGCGTCGAACCGCCTCGCTGCGCACCGCCTGCGCGGCGTCCAGCGTGTCGCGCGCGTCCTGCATCGAGAACGGCTTGACCAGGTAGCGGTCGAACCCGGCCTCGGCCGCGCGCGCGCGATCCTCGGCGGCGCCGCGGCCGCTGACGGCCACCAGCAGCACGCGCCCGGTGCTGCCCTGGCTGCGCACGCGGCGCACGGTCTCGACGGCGTCGAGCGAGGGCATGCCGATGTCGACGAAGGCGATGTCGGGCGGCGACGCGACGATCGCGGACACGGCGGCGAGGCCGTCGTGGACCACCTCCACGCGATGGCCCAGCAACTCCAGCATCGTGCCGAAGCTGTGCGAGAAATCGACGTTGTCGTCGGCCAGCAGCACGGACAGCGCCGGGGCGCCGGCGACGGGCAAGGTCGGGTTGGCGTTCGCCGCGCCCGCGCCGGCCGCGGGCGCGGCGTCGACGGGCAGCGTCATGCGAAAGCGCGTGCGCCGCATCCCGGGCTGGCGCCGGCCCCGCAGGCCGCCGCCATGCAGCGTGGACAGCTGCAGCGCCAACGCGACGCCCAGGCCCAGCGCCGCGACGTCGACGTCCTCCAGCGGCTCCGGCGCCTCGGCCTGCGCATCGGCGTCGGCCGCGGTCGCGATCGACAGCGCGACCAGCGGGCCCTCGGCGCTCGCCGCGATGCGGATCGTGCTGCCGCGTTCGGCGTGGTGCAGGATGTCGTCGACGAGATGGCCCACGGCCTGCGCGATGCGCGGCGCGTCGCCGCGCAGGCGCGGCAGCTCCGCGCCGCCGGCGTCGAGCTCCAGCGTCATCTCCTGGGCCGCCAACGCCGGGGCGAGCCGGTCTTGCAGGCCGCGCAGGACGGCCATCAGGTCGAACGGCGCCCGGTGCAGCGTGACCTTGTCGCTCGACAGCCGGGCCAGGTCGGACAGCTCGTCGGCGATACGCATCAGGTGGCCCAGCTGGCGCTCCATGATGCCGCGCGTGCGCAGCCGGCCGTTCGGGTCGTTGTCGGTCAGGCGCAGCAGCTCCAGCCCGTTGGACAACGGCGCCAGCGGGTTGCGCAGGTCGTGCGCGAGGCCGGCCAGGAACGCGTGGCGCTGGCGGTGGGCCGCCTCGGCGTCGCTGATGGCGCCGTCGCGTTCCGCACGGACGACCGCGAGCGCCGCGTGCGCGTCGGCCAGCGCGCGGGTCAGTTCTTCTTCGGTGGAGGACATGCCGGGGCGGCGCTCGGGAATTCGACGGATCAGGACGGGGCGTGGCGGCGACGCCGTTCCACCGCCTCGATCTTGAGCAGTTGCCGGTACTTGGTGACGGTGCGGCGCGCCACCTGCAGGCCCTGGGTGGCGAGCTGGCGCGCGATCTCGGCGTCCGACAGCGGCGCGGTGGGCGCCTCGGCCTCGATGATGTCCTTGATCAGGCCGCGGATGGCGGTGCCCGAGCAGGCGCCGCCGCTGGCCGTGGTCATGGCGCGCGAGAAGAAGTACTTCAGCTCGAACACGCCGATGGGCGTGGCCATGTACTTGTTGTTGGTCACGCGCGAGACGGTGGACTCGTGCAGGCCCAGTTCGTCGGCGATCTCGCGCAGGCCCAGCGGCTTCATCGCCATCGCGCCGAACTCGAGGAAGTGCTTCTGGCGCGAGACGATGGCCTCGGCCACGCTCAGGATGGTGGAGAAGCGCTGTTCGACGTTGCGCATCGTCCACTTGGCTTCCTGCAGGTGCGTGGCCATCTCGGTGTTCTGGCCGCGGCGATGGCGCTGGAACAGCTCGGCGTAGACCTGGTTCAGCCGCACCTTGGGGATGATGGCCGGGTTCAGCTGCACGTTCCACTGGCCGCGCACCTTGCGCACGATCACGTCGGGGATCACGTACTGCAGCTGCGTGGAGCCGAAGCGCCAGCCCGGGCGCGGGTCGAGGCGGCGGATGCGGTCGCACACGGCCTCGATCTCGGCCGGCGTGCGGCCCAGCGCGCGCGCCATGGTGCTCACGTCCTTGGCGGCCAGGCAGTTCAGGTGCTCGCCGATGATGTGGCGGGCGATCTCGCGGGCGCCCGCGTCCTCGATGGTGAACAGCTGCGCCAGCAGGCATTCCGACACGCTGCGCGCGGCCACGCCGGCCGGCTCCAGCGCCTGCACGCGCTTGAGGGCGATCTGCATCTCCTCCAGCGTGGCCGCCGGGTCGAGGTCGGCCACCTCGATCATCTCCTGCAGGTCGGCGCGCAGGTAGCCGTCGTCGTCCAGCGACTCGACGATCACCTTGGCCAACACCAGGTCGCGCAGCGTCAGCGGCAGCACCGCCAGCTGGCCGTGCAGGTGGGCGGCGAGCGAGGTGGGCACGGCCATCATGTCGAGCGCGCTGGTCTCGTCGTCGTCGGCGCGCTTGCCCGATCCGAGGCCGTCGGCCTGCCACATGTCGCGGTCGCCCTCGCCGGGCAGGTCGCCCTCGGGCGCGGCCATGGTCTCGGCGGAGGCCTCCTGGGCCTCGCGGGCCTCCTGGGCCTCGGCGGCCTGCTCCGGGGAGAGGCCTTCGTCGCCCTGGTCGTCGGGATTGCCGTCCTCCTCGAGGAACGGGTTCTTGCCCAGGGCGTCATGGACTTGCTGGGCGAACTCTAGCGAGGAGAGCTGCAACAGCCGGACGGCGTGTTGCAGGCGGGGGGACAGCGTCTGCGTCTGGCGCTGTTCCGTGCGGAAGTCCATCGAACCCATTGGTTCCTCCTGAGCGGTGGTGCGGCACCGGCAAGAGTTGCCGGGTCCGCGTTCATGCCTCAGAGGATTGCAACGGCCATGCCAGATTCGAAGACCAAGGGCAAACCCTCAATCCACCTCGTTTGAAGGCCCGCAATGGCGGCAATTCAACCTGTTCGTGCAGTCCTTTCGAACGATTTGACGCCGATGAGTTCATCGATTTGAATAATCGGCGCATCCCGCCTACCGTTGTCCGGATACCGGGCCCCTGATTTGCCGCAACGCGGCACCGCCGGGCTCCCCCTCAGCGGCGCGGCTCGGTCGGTCCGCGATCCGGCGCCGCCTTCTCGTCGTACGCCTGATCCGCCATGGGACCGCGATCGGTGACGGCCGCTCCGTCGGTGGCGTTTCGATCGGCCTGGCGCCCCACGTCCTTGCGCCGCGGCGTCGCGCTCGCCGGGCCGCTGGATGCGCTGGTGCTGACGTCGGCGGCGTCCAGCGAGGCGGGATGGCGCGGAGGATAGACGTGCTTCATGGCAGGTTCCCGTGGAAGGTTCAGAAGGTGTAGCCGAGCGCCAGCGTCACGTTCCTGACGGCCGAGCGGCCCTGGCCGGCGAAGCGGAAGTCGTGCTGTTCCCAGCCCACCGAACCGTGCCAGCCACGCGCCACGTGCATGTCCAGCGCCACGCCGTAGCCGAGGCCCACGCCGCGGGCGCGGCCGCTGGGCAGCCCGGAGGCCTCGATCGCGGTCACGTGGGTGACGCCGTAGGTCGGGCCGACCTTGCCTTCCACGGCGAAGCTGTCGCCCAGGGGGATGCGCCCCACGGCGCTCAGGTTGAGGCCGCGCGCGATGACGCTGCCGCCGGCCGCGGCGGCCTTGCCGAGGTTCATCGCGCTCAGCTCGATCCCCAGGTTCTCGGTGATCATGTTGCCGCCGGTCAGGCTGTACGACGTCGTGCCGCGCGAGCAGGTCAGGCCCGCCACGTTGCCGCACGAGGTCGCGTACGCCGCCCGGCCGATGGACAGGTCGATGAAGCCCTTGCCCGACGATCCGGACTCGCCGATCTCCCTGGCCAGGCTGGACTGCGATGATTGCGCGCAGGCCCCCATGGCGATCCCGAGCGCCGCCAGGGCGGTCGCGCCATGGCTGAGTGCACGAAGACGGGAGGTCATTTGAAGTTCCTGGTTCGACGGGTTGAAGGGCGTTGGATGGTCTTGTTCAGGCAACCACCGTGCCACGCCCCCCTCGCGTGCGGCCTCGTCCTACGGCGCCGCTGCTCGGGCACGGGCGTTGCCGAGCGAGGGCGCCCCGCCTGCGGCCATGCGCGCCTTCGCGTGCAGCCGAGCCCGGGAAGGAATCGACCATGTCCGCGCCCGTCTCGCTCCGGCTGCCTGCCGCGCCGAAGCAGCCCCTGCCCGCCAAGGTCCCGCCGCTGATGGCCGCGCACAGCCGCGCGCACGCGCTGGTGGCCGGCCTCGGCGAGCCGCTCGTCGCGGGCAACCGCGTGACTCTGCTGCAGGACGGCCCCGGCACCTACGCCGCGATGTTCGAGGCCATCGACGGCGCGCGCGACCACGTCAACCTCGAGAGCTACATCCTCGAGGCCGCGGGCCCCGGCGAGGAGTTCGCGCGGCGGCTGATCGCCCGCGCGAAGGCCGGCGTGCGCGTCAACGTGCTCTACGACAGCTTCGGCTCGATCGGCACGCCCGAGAGCTTCTTCGAGCACCTGCGCGCCAACGGCGTCAACGTGTGCGAGTACAACCCGCTGCGCCGCCTGGGCAACCTCCTCAGCCGCGCGCTGCACCTGCGCGACCATCGCAAGCTGATGGTGGTGGACGGCCGCGTCGGCTTCATCGGCGGCGTCAACATCAGCTCGGTGTATTCGGCCGGCTCGTCGCCGCTCGCGTCGCTGGCCGGCTCGCAGGCCGCCGCGGCCGGCGGCGAGGCACCGGCCAAGCCGGGCTGGCGCGACACCCACGTGCGCGTCGAGGGCCCCATCGTCGCGCAACTGCAGCGCCTGTTCATGCAGCACTGGAGCCGGCATTCGTCGATCGCGCTGCGCGGCTCGCACTACTTCCCGCCGATCGCGCCGGTGGGCGGACATCGCGCGGCGGTGGCCGCGTGCGACGCCGGCCGCCGCCGCAATCCGTTCTACCGCGCGCTGCTGTCGGCGCTGGATGCCGCCCAGCAGCGCATCTACCTGACCACCGCCTACCTCGTGCCCACGCGGCGCCTGATGCGCGCGCTGGTGCGCGCGGCGCGCCGTGGCGTGGACGTGCACCTGCTGCTGCCGGGTGTGAGCGACTTCTGGGCGCCGCTGCAGGCCGGCCGCTCGCACTACGCGCGCCTGCTGCGCGCGGGCGTGCACCTGCACGAACTGCACGACACCTTGCTGCACGCCAAGTCCTGCGTCATCGACGGCCTGTGGACGACCGTGGGCTCCAGCAACCTCGACTGGCGCAGCTTCCTGCACAACGCGGAGGCCAACCTCGTGATCCTCGACTCGACGCTGGGCGCGGAGATGGAGCAGGTCTTCATGGCCGACGTGGCGCGCTCCAAGGAGATCCGGCGCGACGAGTGGGCGCGGCGCGGCCTGCGCCAGCGCCTGGCCGAGATGCTCGCGCGCCGCTTCGAGTTCTTCCTCTGACGGACCAGCAGGACTTGCCGACGCGCGCCGGTAGGCACACGATCTGCCGGCCAAGGGTCACTTCACCGTCAACCCGAAAGGCTCCAACATGGACAACCAAGACACCATCGATGTTCTGAACACGCTCATCGAGACCTGCAACGACGGCGAGCGCGGCTTCCGCAACGTGGCCGAGCACGTGCATTCCGCCGACCTCAAGACTCTGTTCGCTACGCGCGCCAGCGAGTGCCACCAGGCCTGCGCCGACCTGCGCGCGCAGGTGCTGCAGCTGGGCGGCGACCCCGAGACCGGCGGCAGCGCCAGCGGCGCGCTGCATCGCGGCTGGGTCTCGCTGCTGGGCACGCTCTCGGGCTACAGCGACAAGTCGCTGCTCGAGGCCTGCGAAAAGGGCGAGGACTCGGCGATGGCGCGTTATCGCGACGCCCTCGACGAAGCCCTGCCCGACAACATCCGCGCGCTGATCGAGCGCCAGTACGAGGGCGTCAAGCGCAACCACGCCCAGGTGCGCTCGCTGCGCGACCAGGCGCGCGCCACGGCGTCCTGAGCGCCTGTCCGAAGAGCCCCGGCCCCCATCCGCGCCCGCCGCCGTGCGGGCGCTTTCATTCCCCTGGAGGCCTGACACCTTGATGACGCCGACCACCGCCTGGTCGCTCGCCCGCGAGACGCTCAAGTCGTGGAGCGACGACTACGCCTCCAGCATGGGCGCCGCCCTCGCCTACTACACGATGTTCTCGATCGCGCCGCTGCTGCTGATCGTGATCTCGGTGGCCGGCCTGTTCTTCGGCGAGCAGGCCGCGCGCGGCGAGATCCTCGACCAGCTGGAGGGCCTGATGGGTGCCGACGGCGCGCACGCGGTGCAGTCGCTGCTGACCAGCGTCAACCAGCCGAAGGCCGGCATCCTGGCCACGCTGTTCGGGCTCGGCGCGCTGGTCGTCGGCGCGACGACGGTCATCGGCGAGCTGCAGAACTCGCTGGACCGCATCTGGCGCGCGCCGCGGCGCGAAGAGCACACGGGCATCTTCAAGTGGTTCCGCACGCGCCTGGTCTCGCTGGGCATGATCATGGGCATCGGCTTCCTGCTGATGGTGTCGCTGGTGGCCAGCGCGCTGCTGGCCACGGTGCAGCGCTGGTTCGGGCGCTACGTGGACCTCGGCGCCGCCGCCTCGCTGTTCGACTTCGCGCTGAGCTTCTGCTTCATCACGGTGGCGTTCGCGATGATCTACAAGCTTATGCCGCGGGTGCGCGTCGAGTGGCGCGACGTGGGCATCGGCTCCGTGGTCACGTCGCTGCTGTTCACCGTGGGCAAGATGGCCATCGGCGTGTACATCGGCCGCAGCGCCGTGGCCTCCACCTTCGGCGCGGCCGCCTCGCTGGTGGCCATGGTGGTGTGGGTCTACTGGTCGGCGCAGATCTTCCTGCTGGGCGCCGAGTTCACCTGGGTCTACGCGCGCCGCTGCGGATCGCTGCGCGACCGTGCCGAGGCCATGCCCGCCCCCGTGTCGGGGGTTCGCGGCGCCCGCGAATGATTGCGGCCCGCAAGCCGTGTAACCAGCTGTCGCGCTGACGCGGCTCCACGGTCGCGTTGGGCGCCAGATTTCCGGTTCCGACCGGGAAAAACGCACGTTTGCGGCCGGTGTTCCCGCGACCGGTCGTGACGGCCGGTGCCATGCTTGCGGCCATGGACTCGAAACAGCTTTTCATCGAACACCTCGCCGGCGAACTGCAGGCCATGGAGGTGGGTCGCGTGCCCATGAATGCCCTGCGCTACCGCGTGCACGCCAAGATGCTGCGCAAGGCGCTGATCGGCGCCGCGACGCCCGCGCTGCTCGAGCGCCAGGGCGGCGCCCATCCGCAAGTCGTGCACGCGCTGTCCAACCGCTTTTTCGAGGAAACCGGCCACCTGCTGCAACCCAACGCGACGGCGCACAAGGCGCGCTCGGTGCTGGAGCGCACGCTGGCCACCTGCCGCCAGGCCCGCCAGAAGTAGCCGGCTGGACGCCGTGGCCGCCCGCACCGCCACCGCGCTCGCGCTGGCCGCCCTGCTCCTGGCCGCCCGCGGCGCGCCCGCGGCGGCCGACCTCACCGAGACCGAACAGCGCTGGCTCGCCGGCGCCACCCCGCCGGTGGCCTGGGCGCTCAAGCAAGGCATGCCCATCGACATCGTCGTGCTGCCGCAGGCGCAGCCCGGCGCCGCCCCGCTCGCGATGGGCTACGAGGACGGTCGCTGCAAGCTGGTCTTCGCGATGCGCGGCAACCCGGCCGCCGAATCCACGCTCGCCGCCATCCCGGCTCCGCTGCTGCAGGCCACGCTGGAGGCCATGACGGCGCACGAGATCGGCCACTGCCAGCGCCACCGCAGCGGCGCGTTCGACAGCCTGCCCGGTGGCCTCGCCGACAAGCCCGACGTCATCGAGACCAGCCAGCCCACCGCCGAGCTGCAGGCCATGGCCCGCGAGATGCGCGTCACGCGCCGCGAGGAGGCCTTCGCCGACCTGGTGGGCCTGGCCTGGACCCACGCCCACCACGCCGACCAGTACGCCCAGGTGCTGTCCTGGTTCGACGCCGCGCGCTCGGACGAGACGCCGCACGGCTTCCACGACACGCGCCACTGGCTGAAGCTTGCGCACGACGCCGACGCGTTCACAGACGCCGCGTCGCCGTTCGACCAGGCCGCCGCGCTCTGGCAGCACGGCCTGCTGGACGACTGACGCAGCGCCGACGGCGCTCCGGCTGCACGGCCGGGCAAGGTAAATTCGGGGATCAACACCGAAAGGACGGGATGGATTCGACGATCGCCGCCGTACTGCTGCTCGACGGCATCGGCAACGGCGCCGTGTACGCGTTGCTGGGCATGGCCATCGTGCTCGTGTTCGCGGTGACCCGCGTGATCCTCATCCCCCAGGGCGAGTTCGTCGCCTACAGCGCGCTCACGCTCGCGATGCTGCAGCTCGGGCGCGTGCCCGGCACCGTCTGGCTGGCGCTGCTGCTGGCGGCGCTGACCGTGCTGCGCGAGCTGTGGGACGGCGTGCGCACGAAGCGCGCGTGGTCGCTCACCGGACTCGAGGTCGGCCGCCTTTGCGCCCTGCCGGTCGCGGCCGCGGGCGTCACCTTCATGGCGAGCGGACTTGCGTGGCCCCTCGCGCTGCAAGGCGCGCTGACGCTGGTGCTGGTGACCTCCCTCGGCCCGCTGGTCTACCGCCTCGCCTACCAGCCGCTGGCCGACGCGTCGGTGCTGCTGCTGCTGATCGTCTCGGTCGGCGTGCACTTCACGCTGGTCGGGCTCGGCCTGGTGTTCTTCGGCGCGGAGGGCTACCGCACGCCGCCGTTCTGGGACGCCAGCTTCAGCGCGGGCGCGGTGACGATCTCGGGCCAGACCATCGTCACGCTACTGGTGTCGGCGCTGCTGATGGCCGGGCTGTACCTGTTCTTCGCGCGCACGCTGGCCGGCAAGGCGTTGCGGGCCACGGCCATCAACCGGCTGGGCGCGCGGCTGATGGGCGTGTCCACGGAGCACGCGGGCCGCAGCGCGTTCTCGATGGCCGCGTTCATCGGCGCGCTGTCGGGCCTGCTGATCGGGCCGACCACCACGATGATCTACGACGGCGGCTTCCTGATCGGGCTGAAAGGCTTCGTCGCGGCGATCTTCGGCGGCCTCGCGAGCTATCCGCTGGCCGTGGCCGGCGCGCTGTTCGTGGGCCTGCTGGACTCGTTCAGTTCGTTCTGGGCCAGCGCGTACAAGGACGTGATCGTGTTCACGGCGATCATCCCGGTGCTGCTGCTGCGCTCGCTCGCCGACCGCCACCACGACGAGGACGAATGATGACGGCCCCGTCGCCCCTGAAGATCGCCGCCGCGGCCGGCGTCGTGTTGCTGCTGGCGCTGCCGCTGCTGCCGGTGCCCGAGTTCTGGATCACGCAGCTGGACTATGTCGGCCTGTACGCGATGGTGGTGCTGGGCCTGGTGCTGCTCACCGGCGTCGCCGGCCTCACCTCGTTCGGCCAGGCCGCGTTCGTGGGCGTGGGCGCCTACGCCAGCGCGTACGTGACCACGGCGCACGGCGCGTCACCGTGGCTGGGCCTGCTGTGCGGGCTGGTGCTGACGCTGGCGGTGGCGCTCGTGCTGGCCGGCGTCACGCTGCGCATGTCCGGCCACTACCTGCCGCTGGCCACCATCGCGTGGGGCCTGGCGCTGTTCTTCCTCGTGGGCAACCTCGAGTTCCTGGGCAAGTTCGACGGCATCCAGGGCATCCCGCCGGTGGCCGTCGGCGGCCTCGAGCTGCGCAGCGGCCGAGCGTCGTACTGGCTGATCTGGATCGTGGCGCTGCTGGGCGCGCTGGCGCTGCGCCACCTGCTCGACTCGCGTCCGGGTCGTGCGATGCGCGCGCTCAAGGGCGGCACCCTGATGGCCGAGGCGATGGGCGTGGCCACCTTCCGCTACAAGGTGCTCGCGTTCGTGATCGCGGCGCTGTACGCGTCGATCTCGGGCTGGCTGTTCGCGCACTACCAGCGCTCGGTCAATCCGTCGCCGTTCGGCCTGCAGATGGGCATCGAGTACCTGTTCATGGCGGTGCTGGGCGGCGTGGGCCTGGTGGGCGGCGCCTTCGTCGGCTCGGCCGCGGTCAAGGTGGCCGAGGACCAGTTGCAGAACTGGCTGCCGGCCCTGCTGGGCACCAGCGGCCCGGTAGAGCTGGTGGTCTTCGGCATGGTGCTGATCCTGGTGCTGCAGGTCACGCCCGACGGGCTGTGGTCGCTGGCCACGCGCCGGCTGCCGGTGCGCCGCCAGGATCCGGCCGGCTGGGCCGGCGCCGAGCCGCTGCCGCGCTCCACGCCGCCTGCGCGCGGCGAGACCGTGCTGTCGGTGGACAAGGCGCGCAAGCAGTTCGGCGGGCTGGTGGCCGTCAACGACGTCAGCTTCGATGTGTGCGCCGGCGAGATCGTCGGCCTGATCGGGCCCAACGGCGCCGGCAAGTCCACCCTGTTCAACCTGATCACCGGCGTGCTGCCGCTCACCGGCGGCCGGGTGGACTTCCGCGGCGAACGCGTCAGCGGGCTTGCCTCGCGCGCGATCGCGCGACGTGGCATGTCGCGCACCTTCCAGCACGTGCGCATGATTCCCGACATGAGCGTGCTGGAGAACGTGGCCCTCGGCGCGCACCGGCGCGGCGGCGCGGGCGTGCTGCGCGCGATGCTGCGCCTCGATCGCCGCGACGAGCGCCGCCTGCTGGCCGAGGCCTGGCGGCAGCTCGACCGCATCGGCATGGCCGCGCTCGCCTTTGATCCGGCCGGCAACCTGGCGCTGGGGCAGCAACGCCTGATGGAGATCGCCCGCGCCCTGTGCACCGACCCGGCGCTGCTGCTGCTGGACGAGCCCGCCGCCGGCCTGCGCCTGAAGGAGAAGCAGGCGCTGGGCGAGGTGCTGTCGCAGCTGCGCGCCGAGGGCATGAGCCTGCTGCTGGTGGAACACGACATGGACTTCGTGATGACGCTGACCGACCGCATCGTGGTGGTGGAGTTCGGCACCAAGCTGACCGAGGGCACGCCCGACGCCGTGCGCGAGGATCCCGCGGTGCGCGCGGCCTACCTGGGCGTGGAGCACTGATGGCGGCCACCAAGCTCCTGGAGGTGACGGGCCTGCACGCCGGCTACGGCCGCGCCGAGGTGCTGGCGGGCGTGGCCATCGAGGCCTCCGCCGGCAGCGTGGTGGCCGTCGTCGGCCCCAACGGCGCCGGCAAGAGCACGCTGCTGAACGCGCTGATGGGCGTGCTGCCCGCGCGCGGCGAGATCCGCTTCGACGGCGAGCCGGTGCAGCGGCTGTCGCTGGAGCAGCGCGTGCAGCGCGGCATCGCGCTGGTGCCCGAGACGCGCGCGCTGTTCGCCACGATGCCGGTGGCCGACAACCTGCTGCTGGGCGGCTACCGCCAGCGCCGCGCGCCTCAGCCTGAGCAGTCGGCCCGGCTCGACGCCATCTACCAGCTATTCCCGCGCCTGCACGAACGCCGCGCGCAGGCGGCCGGCACGCTGTCCGGCGGCGAGCGCCAGATGCTGGCGATCGGCCGCGCGCTCATGGGCTCGCCGCGCCTGCTGATGCTCGACGAGCCGAGCCTGGGGCTGGCGCCGCTGGTGGTCAAGGAGATCTTCCGCATCATCGAACGGCTGCGCGAGACCGGCAGCACCATCCTGCTCATCGAGCAGAACGCGCGCGCCGCGATGGCCGTGGCCGACCACGCCTACGTGCTGGAGACCGGCGCGATCGCGCTGTCCGGCCCCGCGGCGAAACTCGCGGCCGACCCCCGCGTCATCGAAACCTACCTCGGCAAGGCCAGGGCTTGAGGCCCCGTCCGCCGCCCCCACCTGAAGAAGCCATGACCGACCTCCAGCGCGAACAGATCGTCCGTTTCTCGTCCTACGTGCTCGCCGGGCTCACGCTGGTCGGCGTGCTGATGCTGCACCTGCTGGTGCCGCTGCTGGTCGGCCTGCTCGTGTACCAGCTGGTGGTGTCCATCACGCCGCTGGCGCAGCGCTGGTTCAGCACCAAGCTGTCCAAGATGGTGGTGGTGGTGCTGTTCGCGGCCTTGGTCATCGCGGCGATCACGGGCGCCGTGTTCGGGCTGATCTCGTTCTTCCGCAGCGACATCGAGAACCTGCCGCGGCTGCTGGCCAAGGTCTCGGACATCCTCGACCGCGTGCGCGACGGCATCCCGCCGTTCCTGGCCGCCTACCTGCCCGACGACATCGCCGACCTGCAGCAGAAGGCGCTTGAGTGGCTGCGGGCCCACGTGGCCGAGCTGCAGATGATGGGCACGCACACGCTGGTCACCTTCGCGGAGACGCTCATCGCGATGGTGATCGGCGTGGTGCTGTCGCTGCGCGAGGTCGACCCGCACGCCACCTCGGGCCCGCTCGCGCGCGACCTGACGGTCCGCGCCGAGCGCTTCGCCCAGGCGTTCCGCAACGTCGCGCTGTCGCAGCTGACGATCTCGCTGCTCAACACCACCTTCACGGCCATCTACCTGGTCATCGGCCTGCACCTGTTCGGCGTGCACCTGCCGCTCACCAAGACGATGATCGCGATCACCTTCATCGTGGGCCTGCTTCCCATCATCGGCAACCTCACGTCCAACACCATCGTCGTCGTCGTCAGCCTGGCGCACTCGCCGGCCGTGGCCGTGGCCTCGCTGGCGTTCCTGGTGGTGATCCACAAGCTCGAGTACTTCCTGGGCGCGCGCATCGTCGGCACGCGCATCAAGTCGCAGATCTGGGAACTGCTGATCGCGATGATGGTGATGGAGGCGATCTTCGGCGTGCCCGGGCTGGTGGCGGCACCGATCTGGTACGCCTACCTCAAGAGCGAGCTGCTGGACGCGGAGCTGATCTGAGCTTTCATCCTGCGCGTGCCTCATTGCTCTTGTCCGCCGAGCTCGTCCCCTGCTGACCGTCATGGAAGACCGCGCACAAGCCGTGCGATTCCCTCGCTGAGCGCCCGCATTTGACGGTTTCCTGCATGCTTGGTCGCGGCACGAGGAACGGCTGCCCGGTGCCCGCGGGCGGCGTGCGGTCGTGGGAACAAGCGAATGCGGGATTCGGTCGTACCCGTCGAGCGTCGTCGCCGGGGCCTTACGAAGGGCTGGGGCCGCAGGCCGCTGCCGCGTAGTGATGCCCCCCGTTTTTGACCGCTCTCTCGAGTACGCTCAGGTCGACCAGGCGTCGGCCGGCCTTGCCGTCGGTCGAGGTCGTGGGAGCGTTGGCTCCGGAACGGATCCATATCGCGCCTCGAGGCCGTCGATCATCCGCAGGAGCGCGTCGAGGTCGATGCGGAAGCCGCCGTCCGACGTGGCGTGGCCGACGACGAAGGCGTAGCCGATGCCCATGAGGTCGCAGTAGTCCTTGTGCACGCTGACGAAGCGCTGCGGCGGCTGCAGCACCAGCACGGCGCCGCGACGCGACATCCACATCATCCCGTTGCTGAGCTGGCTGCCCTCCACGCCCAGCACGATGGGCGCCTCGCGGCACGCCTCGATCATCTCGCGCGCGGTGGC
>FTKD01411772.1_pt1 | contig 35888 bp, 32 predicted proteins | sample 1658191 | NCBI WGS metagenome assembly FTKD01 (sample SAMEA3914808, study PRJEB12502) | metagenome | biome: forest; material: soil | place: Canada | collected 2011-08-03 | depth 0.3 m
CGGCAAGGACATCGGCGATGCGGCGACTGGCGAGAGCTCTTGCGATCTTCCTCGGAATCGCCGTACTGGGAGGGGTCGTCTTCACGATCTGGGCCTGGCGCTCCGCGATCGATCCCGTCACGCCGCCCGCCGCTGCGTCGTTCGACCCGGCTCTGGTTGCGAAGGGCGAGAAGCTCGCCGACGCCGGCTACTGCCTCACGTGCCACACGCCTCCCAAGGGCAAGGCCTACGCCGGCGGCCTGCCGATGGTGACGGCCTTCGGCACCATCTACTCCACCAACATCACGCCCGACGCGGCCACCGGCATCGGCAACTGGTCACAGGAGGCGTTCACGCGCGCGCTGCGCGAGGGCGTCGCGCGCGACGGTTCGCACCTGTTCCCGGCGTTTCCGTACGACCACTTCACCAAGGTCTCGGACGACGACACGAAGGCGCTGTACGCGTTCATGATGACGCGGCCCGCCGTGGCGCAGACACCGCCGCCCAACACCCTGCCGTTCCCCTTGAATGTGCGGCTGCTGCAAGCCGGCTGGAAGTTGCTGTATTTCAAGGCAGGCCGCTACGAACCCGTGGCTGAACAGACCGCCGAATGGAACCGCGGCGCCTATCTGGCCGAAGGCCTGTCGCACTGCGGCGCCTGCCACACGCCGCGCAACGCGCTCGGCGCCGAGAAGAAGGGGGGCGATGCGCACCTGGCCGGCGCCGCGATCGACGGCTGGTTCGCGCCCCCGCTGACGTCGGCCAACACCGCGCCGGTGCCCTGGTCGGCCGCGGAACTGCACGACTACCTGCGCAACGGTGGCACGCCGTACCACGGCGTCGCGGCGGGCCCGATGTCCAACGTCGTGCGCCAAGGCTACGCCCTGCTGGATGACGCCGATGTCAGCGCCGTCGCCGCCTACGTCGCCAGCGGCAACGGCTCGGCGGATCGCAAGGCCGATGTCGGCCAGATCGTCGGCGACGCGCTCGCCAAGTCGCGTTACGACGCGTCGCAGTCCGGAGACCACGGCGCCGCCCTCTACATGTCGGCCTGCGCTGCGTGCCACTACAACCCGACGTCGGGGCCGCAGTTGGCGCGCCCGGAACTGGGCCTGAAGAGTTCGATCAGCGCGCCCGACCCGACCAATCTCGTCCAGGTGATCCTGCACGGCATCAGCGTCAAGGACGGCCTGCCCGGAACGATGATGCCGGCGTTCGGCGTGGGCATGTCCGACGCCGACGTCGTCGCGATCGCCGTCTACCTCCGCAAGTCGCGCACCACGTTGCCGCCATGGGCCGACGTGCCCGGCGTCGTCGCCAAGGTCCGCAGCGGCAAGACGACATGACCGCGCCGATTCCCACCCCGCGTGCCATCCGCAACCTCGCCTTCGAAGAGCCCACCGCATGACGACCACCTTCACGCTCAATGGCAAGCCGATGTCCGCCGACGTCCCCGACGACACGCCGCTGCTGTGGGTGATCCGCGAGACGGCGAACCTCACCGGCACCAAGTTCGGTTGCGGCATCGGCATGTGCGGCGCCTGCACCGTGCACATCGAAGGCCGGGCCACGCGCTCGTGCATCACGCCGGTGAGCCTGGTGGACGGCGCCGCGATCACCACCATCGAGGGGCTGTCGGCGGACAACTCGCATCCCTTGCAGAAGGCGTGGGTCACCTGCCAGGTGCCGCAGTGCGGCTACTGCCAGTCCGGGCAGATCATGCAGGCCGCGGCGATGCTCAAGGACATCCCGCAACCCAGCGACGCCGACATCGACGGCGTGATGAGCGGCAACCTGTGCCGGTGCATGGCCTACGTGCGCATCCGCAGCGCGATCAAGATCGCCGCGGTGGAGATGCACGGCGTCGCGCCACCGGCTGCCGCGGCGTCCGCGCCCGCGGCAGCCGCTTCCGTGCCGGAGGTCGCCAAGCATGCTTGACCGCCTCGCACGCGCGTCCGCCGCGGCCGGCCTGTCGCGCCGCGGCTTCCTGATCGCGTCCGCCTCCACCGGCCTCGTGTTCGCATTCACGCGCGATGCGTTCGGCGTCGACAGCCCGCCGGCCGCCGTCCAGTCGGGCGACTTCGAACCCACCCTGTGGTACCAGATCGACGCGGCCGGCATCGTCACCGTCAACGTGATCCGCGCCGAGATGGGCCAGCACGTGGGCACCGCGCTCGCGCGCATCGTTTCCGACGAGCTCGAGGCCGACTGGGCGAACGTGCGCATCCATCACGTCGACAGCGACCCGAAGTGGGGCCTGATGGTCACCGGCGGCAGCTGGTCGGTGTGGCAGAGCTTCCAGGCGCTGAGCCAGGCCGGCGCGGCCGGGCGCCAGGCGTTGATCGCCGCGGGCGCCAAGATGCTGGGCGCCGACGCGGCGGCCTGCAGCGCCGCGGCGGGCCGCGTGCAAGCGGGCGCGAAGTCGGTGAGCTACGGCGACATCGTCAAGCAGGGCGGCCTCAGCGCGAGCTACACCGCGGATCAGCTGAAGGCGATGCCCGTGAAGAAGCCCGCGGAGCGCCGCCAGGTGGGCATCGACACGCAGGCGATCGACATCCCCGACAAGACCGACGGCAAGGCCATCTACGGCCTCGACTCGAAGGTGCCGGGCATGGTCTACGCCGCGCCCAAGATCCCGCCGACGCGCAACGGGTCGACGGTGGTGTCGGTGGACGATTCGAAGGCCAAGGGCCTGCCCGGCTACGCCGGCCACCTGGTGCTCGACGACCCGAGCAAGACGGTGCCGGGCTGGGTCCTCGTCTTCGCCGACAGCACCTGGAACGCGTTCCGCGCGGCGTCGCTGGTGGACGTCGCATGGAAATCGGACGACACCGCCCAGGTGTCCGAGGACGACGTGATCGGCTTCGGCGCCAAGCAGATCGAGTCGGGCGAAGAAGGCGCGCTGGTGGTCAACGACGACGGCGTGGACGCGGCGTTCAAGGGCGCGGCCAGCACGCTGGAGGCCACCTACAAGACGGCCAGCGTGCTGCACTTCCAGCTCGAGCCGCTCAACGCACTGGCGTTCATCCAGGACGGCGTCTGGCAGATCCACACCGGCAACCAGTGGCAGTCGCTGGCGCTGCCGGTGCTGGCCAAGGCGCTGGGCGTCGACGAGAAGAAGATCGTCATGGTCACCTACCTGCTGGGGGGCGGCTTCGGCCGGCGCCTGAACGGCGACTACGCGGTGCCGGCGGCGCTGGCGTCCAAGGCGCTGGGCAAGCCGGTGAAGGTCGTGTTCACACGGCCCGACGACGTGCAGTTCGACTCGTTCCGGTCGCCGTCGATCCAGAAGGTACGCATCGCGTTCGACGCCAGCGACAAGGTGGTGGCGATGGATCACGCGGCCTCGGCCGGCTGGCCCACGCAGGTCATGATTCCGGCCTTCCTGTCCAAGGGCAAGAACGGGGCGCCCTACGATCCGTTCGCGATCTCTGGCGCGGACCACTGGTACACCGTCGGCGCGCAGCGCGTGCGCGCGTTGTCCAACACGCTGGCCAACCGGGCGTTCCGCCCCGGCTGGTTGCGCTCGGTGGGCCCGGGCTGGACGAACTGGGCCGTCGAGTCGTTCATCGACGAGGCGGCGCATGCGCGCAAGGTCGACCCCGTGGCGTTCCGCATCAAGCTGCTCGACGCGGCGGGCCGCAACGCCGGCAACTCGCCGTCCACCGTGGGTGGCGCCGCGCGCCAGGCGGCCGTCGTCAAGCGCGCCGCGGAGAAAGCCGGCTGGGGCGCCGTGCTGCCGCCCGACACCGGACTCGGCCTGGCCACCACCTTCGGCCAGGAGCGCGACATGCCGACCTGGGTCGCCTGCGTGGCCCAGGTGCACGTCGACCGCAAGACCGGCTACGTCAAGCTGCAGAAGCTGACGCTGGCGGTGGACGCCGGCACGCTGGTCCACCCCGACGGCGCGCTGGCGCAGATCCAGGGTGGCGCGTTGTGGGGCGCCAGCATGGCGCTGCACGAAGGCACGCGCTTCGCGAAGGGCGTCGTCGCCGACACCAACCTCGACAGCTACACGCCGCTGCGCATGGGCGACGTGCCCGAGATGGACATCGAGTTCATCGCCAGCACCGAGATGCCGGTGGGCCTGGGCGAGCCGGCGACGACAGTCGTCGGGCCGGCGATCGGCAACGCGATCTTCAACGCCGTAGGACTTCGATTGCGCGACCTGCCAATCCGGTCGGCGGACGTACTTGCCGGACTCAAGAGCTGAATTCGATGGGAACGCCTTCAGGTCTTCGATGAGAGAGAAGGCGGGCTATCCCGCCGAGAGGCCGCTACCCGGCTCCGTGCCGCTCGCCGATGGATGAGGTACCAGGCCGCCGGCACTACCAACATGCTCAGGAGCGGCGCGGTGACCATGCCGCCGACCATCGGCGCGGCGATGCGCGACATCACCTCGGAGCCCGTTCCGTGGCCCAGCATCATCGGAACGAGGCCGGCCAGGACGATGGCGACGGTCATCGCCTTGGGCCGCACCCGCAGGACGGCGCCTTCCTGGATGGCGGACAGCAGCGTCTGTTCGTCGTCGGGTTCGCCCGCGGCGAGCCGGCGTGCGTGGGCGTTCTTCAGGTAGACGAGCATCACGACGCCGAACTCCGAGGCGACGCCGGCGAGCGCGATGAACCCGACCGCCGTCGCCACCGACATCGAGTAGCCCAGCCCCCACATCAGCCAGAAGCCGCCCACGAGCGAGAACGGCACGGCTGCGATCACCAGCGCGGCGTCGCTGAACGAACGAAACAGCAGGTACAGCAAGACGAAGATGACCGCCAGGGTCGCCGGCACGACCAACATCAGCCGCTGCGTGGCGCGCTCGAGGTACTCGAACTGCCCTGACCAGGAGACGGCGTATCCGGCCGGCAGGGCGACCTGCTTCGCCACGGCCGCCTGCATGTCGGTGACCACGGAGCGAAGGTCGCGCCCGCGAACGTCGACATACACCCATCCCGAGAGGCGAGCGTTCTCGCTGCGCACCATGGGCGGCCCGTCCGCAATGGACAGATGGGCCACGTCTTCCAGCAGCACTGTTGCCCCCTTGTCGGTGACGAACGGCAGCGCGCGCAGCCGTTCCAGCGAGTCGCGAATCTCACGCGGGTAGCGCACGTTGATGGGGTAGCGCTCGCGGCCCTGGATGACCTCGCCCACGTTGTCGCCGCCGATGGTGGTCGACACCACGGCCTGCACGTCGGCGACCGACAGCCCGTAGCGCGCGGCCGCCAGGCGGTCGACATCGACGTCGATGTAGCGACCACCGGTCAGGCGTTCCGCGAGTGCCGAGGACACGCCCGGCACGTTCTTGACCGCGGCCTCGATCTGCGTCGTCAACCGGGCTATGGTCGCCAGGTCGGCGCCGGCGACCTTGATGCCGACCGGGCTCTTGATGCCCGTGGCCAGCATGTCGATGCGGTTGCGGATGGGCGGCACCCAGACGTTGGAGAGTCCCGGCACCTTGACGATGCGGTCGAGCTCATCGACCAGCTTGTCGGGCGTCATGCCGGCGCGCCACTGGTCGCGCGGCTTGAACTGGATCGTGGTCTCGAACATCTCGAGCGGCGCCGGGTCGGTCGCGGTATCGGCCCGGCCGGCCTTGCCGAAGACAGTCTGCACCTCGGGCACCGCCTTGATGAGTCGGTCGGTCTGCTGGAGCAACTGCGACGCTTTGGAGACGGACAGGCCCGGCAACGCGGACGGCATGTACAGGAGGTCGCCCTCGTCGAGCGCCGGCATGAACTCGGCTCCCAATCGGCCGGCCGGGATGACCGTCACAGCGAGCACGGCCGCGGCGACCAGGAGCGTGGCTCTCGGAAATCGCAGCACCGCCTCCAACGCCGGCCCGTAGACGGCCATCAGGAAACGATTGAGCGGGTTCGCCGTTTCGCGCGGGATGCGGCCGCGCACCAGGTACCCCATCAACACCGGAACCAGCGTGATGGAAAGCGCCGCTGCGGCTGCCATCGTGTACGACTTGGTGAAGGCGAGCGGCGAAAACAGCCGCCCCTCCTGCGCTTCCAGCGTGAAGATGGGAAGGAACGACAGCGTGATGACCAGCAGCGAGAAGAAGAGGGCCGGCCCGACTTCCACGGCCGCTTGCGTCACCAACTCCCACCGCTCGGCCGCGCTCGGATGCCGCTCGTGGCGCGTCTCGAAGGCTTCGATGTGCTTGTGCACGGCCTCGAGGAGAACGACCACGCCGTCCAACGCGGCGCCGCAGGCGAGCGCGATGCCCGACAGGCTCAGGATGTTGGCGTTGACACCTTGCCATCCCATGACGACGAACGCCGTTCCGACCGCAATCGGCAGTGCGATGACCGCGACCAGCGCTGATCGGACGTGAAACAGGAACAGGAGACAGACGAGCGTCACCGCGCCGAACTCCTCCGTGAGCTTTGCCCTGAGGTTGTCGATCGAGCGGGCTATGAGCTTCGAGCGGTCGTAGGTCTCGACGACCTCGACACCAGGAGGCAGGCCGGGCTTGAGCAGCATCAACTTGGCCTTCACCGCCTCGATGGTGGTGCGCGCGTTCTTGCCCGAACGCATGACCACGACGCCGCCGGCGACCTCGCCTTCGCCGTTCAGCTCCGCGATGCCGCGGCGCATCTCCGGGCCGACCTGGACGGTGGCCACGTCTCGCAGGAGGACGGGCGTGGCGCCCGCGACGGCCAGCGGGATGGTGCGGAAGTCGGCCAGCGATTTCAGGAATCCGCGCGAGCGAACCATGTACTCGGCTTCGGCCAGTTCAATGACGGAGCCGCCCGACGACTGGTTGGCGTCCTGCAGCGCCTTCACCACGACGCCCTGCGTCACGCCCAGCGCGCGCATCCGGTCGGGGTCGAGCACGACCTGGTACTGGCGCACCATGCCGCCGATGCTCGCCACCTCGGCGACGTCCGGAATGGTCTTGAGCTCGAACTTCATGAACCAGTCGTTCAACGCGCGCAACTGGCCGAGGTCATTGTTGCCGGTGCGGTCGACGAGCGCGTACTCGTAGACCCAGCCGACGCCGCTCGCGTCCGGCCCCAGCGCAGCGTTCGCTCCCGCGGGGAGCCGGCTCTGTACCTGGTTGAGGTATTCCACGACGCGCGACCGCGCCCAGTACGGGTCGGTCTTGTCGTCGAACAGGACATAGACGAACGAGTCGCCGAAGAACGAGTAGCCGCGGACGGTCCTGGCCCCTGGCACGCCGAGCATCGTCGTGGTCAGCGGGTAGGTGACCAGGTCCTCCACGACCTGCGGCGGCTTGCCCGGGTAGGTCGTTCTGACGATGACCTGGGTGTCGGAGAGATCGGGCAACGCGTCGACCGAGGTGTTCTTGACCGACCAGATGCCGGCAGCGACCAGGAAGAGCGTGGCCATCAGGACGAGGAATCGGTTGCGCACCGACCAGCGTATGACGGCGGCAATCACTTCGAGCCTCCGACGCGCTGCACCTTCGCGAGTCGGTAGCCGGTCGGCCCACCGTCCCGGAATTCGAAGCGCACGATGTCGCCGACCCGGATGTCGGCAAACGACGTGGGGGCGGGCTTCTCGAAACCCATCGTCATCGCGGGCCACTTCAGAGTCGCAATCGGGCCATGCGAGATGGTGATGGTGTCCGCGCCAACGCTCTCGACCTTCCCCTGACCAACGTGGACCATCGGAGCCATCTGCAGCGCGGGGGTTGCCGAGGCTGCTGGCTGCGCAGGCGCCGCCAGGTTGCCGGTCGCCGACCGCAAGCTCGCCTCAGAATCGATGAGGAACTGGCCACTGGCCACGACCTGTTCGCCTTCGGTCAGCCCTTGGGCGACCTCCACGGTGTCGCCCAGGTCGGCGCCAAGTTGCACGTTGCGAGGCTCGAAGCTGCCGGAATCTCTTCGGACGATGACCACCGTTCGCGTTCCCGTGCGGATGACCGCCTCCGCTGGAACGACCAGGCGTGAACTCGACGGGCCCGCAACTCGAAGTCGCAACAACATTCCGGGCGTCAACTGCCCTGACCTGTTGTCGACCTCGAACCGGGCTTGCAGCGTCCGTGTTGTGCTGCTCACCTGCGGAAGAAGCTCGGCGAGCTCACCCTCGAAGGTCTGCGCTGGGTCGGCCTCGAGCGCCGCCTTGACCTTCTGTCCCTTCGATAGATGCACGGCTTGCGCTTCCGGCACTTCCGCGACCGCCCACACCTTCTCCAGGCCAGCGATCCGGAACAGGGTCATGCCCGGCGTTACTGCAGCGCCTTCGCGCACGTCCAATTCGACGACGACGCCACTGTCGGGCGCGCCGAGCGTGAACCTGGCCTGCGCAGTCCCGGTCTCCTCGCTGCGGCGAATGAGTGACTCCGGGATGGACATCGCTCGCATGCGTTGACGAGCCGCTGCCACGAGGTCTTCGGAAACCCCCGCGCGCTCGAGCGCGAGCAGTTCGTTCTGCGGCGCGAGCCAATCGGGCGCGAAGACGGTCGCGAGGGCCTGGCCCTTGCGCACTTGCTCCATGGGCGCGCGCACGGCGAGCCGTTCCACATAGCCGGCGACGCGTGTCTGGACGACGGTGCTCAAGCGCTCGTCGAACTGCACCGTGCCCACGGCGTCGAACGACGACGACGCGTCGGCGCGCTTGACGGTGGCTGCGCGCAGCCCGAGGTTCTGCTGCACCGCCGGACTCACGTTGACGCCCGTCGTGCCGGCCTCGTCCGCATAGACCGGCACCAGCTGCATGTCCATGAAAGGCGACTTGCCGGGCTTGTCGAACCGCTGCGCCGGCACCATGGGGTCGTGCCAGTAGAGGACCTTTCTGTCGCCGGTCGAGGCACCGGACGCTGTCATGGACGCCGCCGTCACGCTCGATTCAGGCGACGCCGTACGGCGCCCCGCGTAGAAACCACCGGCGACGAGTGCCGTTGCGGCGAAGACAGCGAGCAAGGAAAGTTGATGGCGGTTCATTGGTCGCCTCCATTCATGAGAGGCTTGAAAACCAGTTGCACCTGCGCCTTGGCGAGGTCGCGCTGCAGCGCCAGGAGCTTGCGCTCGGCGTCGACTTCCGCGTGCCGCGCTTCGAAGAGCGTCGTCAGGCTGACCTGGTTGGACCCGTAGCCCGCGGTCGCGGCGGCTATGCGCTGCTGCGTCGGCACGACCACGCCGGCTCGGTAGCGCGCCATGCGCTGTTGAAGGCGCTGCACATCGCCGAGGAGTGCTTCGTACTCCGCGCTCGCGGCACGCGTCGCTTCCGCCAAGTCGGCCTCCGCCTTCTCGACGAGCGCGAGTTTCGACGCTGTTTCCCTGTCCTGCCGGTGGGCGGGCGCGACCTGGAGCGGGATGCTCACGCCGACGGACACCATGTCGGAGTAGCCCGTGCGCTGGCCGTAGGAAACCTGCCACGTCCAGTTCGGTGTTCGCTCGCTGGCCGTCACGGCGGCCGCCTGCCTGGCAACATCGACGTCGCGACGCATGGCAACGAGCGACGGCAGGCGCGCTACGAATTCGGCTTCTGTCGGCGGCGGCAACACGACTGGCGGAGCGAGTTCGTCGACGAGAATTCCGACCCGGCGCTGAAGCGCAACCACCGCCTCGCTTTGCTGCTGCCGCACTTCGTCGGATTCGTCTTCGGCCATGCCCCGCGCGCTCGCGAACGCCAGGACTTCCTGGCTGCTTCCGGTGGCCGACGCGACGCGCGCCTTTGACGCTTCGAGCTCCTCGTGCGCGTGATGCTCCATCAGCGAAGTCAGCTTGAGCGCTTCCTTCGCATAGAAGGCATCGACATAGGCGAGTGCCGTCTGCAGGCGCGCGTCGGCCATTGCGACCTGGACCTGCGCGTCGTCCCGAGCGGACACGGCATCCGCGGCCGCCTGCCGCGCCGCTCGCTTCTGCGAGGACAGCCACTCCTGCGAAATGCCGACGCGCTTCATCGTCATCGAGTCGCTGGTCGCGTTGAACGCGCCCGCGCCGGTGACCGGCAAGTTGTCGATGCCGGCTTGCAGCGTCGGGTCGGGCAGTTGGCCGGCGGCGTGTGCGGACTCGGCTGTACTCAGTGCGCCGGCTCGGGCCGAGCGGGTCGCCTCCGAGCGTTGAACCGCCAGATCGAGCGCCTGGTCAAGCGTGAGCGGAGAGGCGGCCTGCGCGAATGCAGACAGCAATGCGGCAGTCATCGCGACCGCGCGCAGAAGGTGGGAATGCATGGAAACTCCGAAGACGAACGAGGCGTTTGCCAGCAGCGGACGAACCGCGCCGGCGCCATTCAGTCGACGGAGGAATCAGACGCGAAGTCTGAGCGTGGCGAGAAAGAGAGGGTCTGGCGGCGGCCTGGCCTCGGGCGTATCCGCCTGAGGAATGGCGCCCGCTTCGGCTGCGTCCAGGACGAGCGGAAGTTGCAAGACCTGGATGACCATCGGCAGCGACGGCACGGGGACCTTGACCGCCTCGAAGGATTGCGGGACACCGGCCGCCTGCTGGTGGCACAGCGCGGGCTGAGCCGTGTCCATGCCATCGCAGGACGTCCCCTTGGCCATCATCTCGGCCATCGCGGCCGGCTTCGCCTCAGCCGGGCAGCTGTAGTTCGCCATCGCCAGCTGTGAGAACAGCAGCGACATCACCACGAAAAGCGCGGCGGCGAGGCGGTGGGCGGGGCGGCGAAGCATGAGGAGGCGGAGTGTATCGCGGGAGATCTATCCCTGCTTGCGCACCCGCTCCACGCCTTCATTCCGCCGGCCAGGGAACAGTTCGACAGGGTGATCGGCGCATTCCGGGACTTCATCGACCAGCAGCGCCGCTGATCACGACCGCGCGCGACGACTTTCCGCTTGCCTGCCGTCACCGCGCATGCCATACTGAACCGAATGGCTCAGTATTCTCAAGCTCGTTTCGACGTCTCGTTCGCCGCGCTGTCGGACCCCGTCCGGCGCGGCGTGCTGGAGCAGTTGATGCGCGCCGACTCGTCCGTCACGGTCCTCGCCGAGCGGTTCCACATGACCCTGACGGGCATGCGGAAGCACATCGGCGTCCTGGAGCAGGCGGAGCTCGTCACCACGCAGAAGGTGGGGCGCGTGCGGAGCTGCAAGCTCGGCCCGCGCCGGCTCGAGGAAGAGGCCGCCTGGATCGAGCGCTACCGCCAGCTGTGGGCCGCACGCTTCGACGCGCTGGACACAGTCATCGAGGAACTCAAACGCAAGGAGAAGCGTGATGGTCGCAAGAAGAGAGAGTGAGTCTGCCCCCATGAAGAACCGCACGACGTCGCAACGGAAGTCCGAGTGCGAGCTGGTCGTGACGCGAACCTTCGACGCTCCGGCGCGTCTCGTGTTCGAGGCATGGACCACGCCCGAGCTGTTCAAGCAGTGGTGGGTGCCGAAGTCGAGCGGCGTGACCCTGCTTTCCTGCGAGCAGGATGTCCGTGTCGGCGGCAGCTACCGCCTGGAGTTCGCTCACCCCACGGCCGCGACGCCCATGGCGTTCTTCGGCAGGTACCTTGAAGTGGTGCCGAATGCTCGCCTCGTCTGGACCAACGAGGAAAGCGACGACGGTGCCGTCACGACGGTGACCTTCGAGGAGAAGGACGGCAAGACGCTGCTGGTGATGAGCGAGCTCTATCCGTCGAAGCAAGCGCTGGACACGGCCACCGAGGGCATGGACGAGGCGATGCCCGAGGCGTTCGAGCAGTTGGACGAATTCCTCGTCGCCCGCGGCGCGGGCGCGGAACGGGCCTGAACGCGTCGATCTCGTCGGCGGCTGTCCGGAGTCGCCGCAATCCCGCGGTGGCCGTTCAGTTGCCGAGCCGGCATGCGTCTTCGCAGGTGCCGGGTCAGCCTTGGCGCTCGCAGACATGCAGCATGCGCTCGATCAGTTCCAGCAGTTCCCAGCCCGCCCGCTCGATGCCGCCGAGGTACTCGCGCTGGCGTTCGATCTCGAGCTTGCCCAGGTCCTGGCGCAGGAGCTGCGCAAACCCCAGCACGGCGTTCAAGGGCGTGCGCAGGTCATGGCTCACGTGGCCCAGCACGGCCAGCTTGGCCCGGCTGGCCGCCTCGGCACGGTCGAGTTCCAGGCGCCGATATTCGGCCTCGCGGCGGTCCGTCAGGTCGGTGAGGGTTCCAACGACGCGCAGCGCGCGACCGGTCGTGTCGCGGGCCACCACACGACCGCGCGACAGCACGATGCGGTACCGGCCGTCCGCCGCGCGCAGCCGGAATTCCTTTTCGTAGGCCACGCTGCGCGCATCCAGGTGGGCCTGCAGGGCCTGCAGCATGGGCTCGAGGTCGTCCGGATGGACTCGGGCTCGCCAGCAGGCGGTACTGTCGCGTTCGTCGCGGTCGTCGTAGCCCAGCATGGCCTTCCATTGCGGCGAATAGTGCACAGTCTGCTCGCAGGGGTCGAGGTCCCAGACGCCGAACCCGGCGCTCTGGATGGCAAGCTCCCAGCGGTTTTGGAGATCGCGTAGGTCGTCCCTCATTGCCTGATGTGTTGGTGGTGGCGGTTTGCCGGTACTGGGAGCTGTGCCGCGCCAGACAGGCGGACCCCGGCGCGCCTCCGTGGCACCCCGCTGCCCCAATTGTGCACAGCCGAGCCGACTCGACGTCAGGCATTTCGTGAACGAATGCCTCACCCCAATTGCGCCACGGCAGCAGCCGTTCCGGCGGTCGACGATTGCCGCTCCGAAACCAGGCTTCCCGCGCCACCTCCTTCAACCTCCGGACGAGACAAGACGGCCAAGAACAGCGCCGCTTTTGCGCCCTTGCTCCGAGAACCTGTCCTTCAGGCGGCGTGTCATCCTGCTGACAGGCTTGTGAGCGGTGTGCTCCCAGCGCCACAATCACGAAGTGCGAACATGAAAATCCTCCCTTCGTTGCTGATCACGTCAGCAGCAGCCTGCACGTTGTCGAGTGCACCAGCGTTTGCGCTGGACGCGTTGTCCGGGCCTGGAATGATGCGGTGCACCGTCGTGCTCAGCCGCCTGTCGAGCCCGCAAGAGGCCGATCGCATGCCGGTGTTGACCTGGGCCCAGGGATATCTGTCCGGCATCGCTTCGGTGGCCTCGGCGTTCGACGGTACGTCCGATGTAGTGGTGCCGGCATATGACGAACTGCAGCCGCGGATCCTCACGCTCTGCAAGGCGGAGCCGACAACGGACCTGTACCACGTGGCGCGCCGATTGTCGGCCAGACGAACAGGTTACTGAAAGCCGCCGTTGATGCGCCCGTAGCGCGCTCCGGGCGGAACACTCGCTGCCAGCGGATAAGCCGATCGCGAGGCGCGATCCCTTCTCCAGGTGTAGACCAGGATGCCACGCCGATCACTGCGGCCAGGCGACCGCATCGACCGCGCCTCGCGGCGAAAAGCAGCTACTGCCGCACGGCGGCAGCCTTGATGTTCATGAGAACGTTTGCGGTGAACGCAGCCAAGCCGACAATGACTGCGCTTGCGGAAATGGACACGACCGGAATGGCTGCCGGGTGGCCTGTGAGCACCACACCAAGTCCGACCATGAAAAATGGCAGGCCGATGTTGTGCAACCAGAAATGAATTCGCGCGAGCAGCGTGAGAGCCGCATTCGGGTAGAGGTGATAGATCACTCCCGCAAACGCCAACGAAGCCCAGCCCAGCAACGCGACGTGCGCATGCACGGGGGCCATGGCGTAGTTTTCGGTTGCCCCCATATAGCCGCCAAGAAGCGCGCCGAGGAATAGATAGATCACGGCGATCTTGAGAAAACGAATGCCCATGGGGCCTCCTGTGAAGAACAAAAAAACATCTCTTTGAGACGCACCGCCAGGGCGCAAAGTCAGCCTGGACGCGCCGCGCTGCACTCGTCGTCGAGGCATCGCCCTGGCGACGGTGAGCCCCGGACGACCTACGCCTTGAGTGCCTCTGCAATGGTCTCGGACATCAACGTCGTCGAGCGGCCGATCAACCTGCCGAGCTGGTGCGTATCGTAGAAAAGACCGCCCTGCGAAGCGCCGCCATCTGCATCTGCAAGCAGACCTGCGATCGGCTTCGGCAGTCCGAAGCCCACGAGCGCCGACTCATACTCCGTCTGCGGGAGGTTCATGTAGACGACCGGCTTGCCCGACTGACGAGAGATCTCGGCCGCAAACTCCGTCAAGGTATAGGCGGTATCGCCCGCCAGTTCGTAGACTCGTCCGGCCTGGTCGGCACGCGTCATGGCGACAGCGGCCGCGACAGCATAGTCGGCCCGCGCAGCCGAAGCGATTCGCCCGTCACCAGCGCTCCCCAGCAACGCTCCGTGAGCCACTGCGGTCGAGACCGCCATCGCGTAGTTTTCGGTGTACCAGCCATTGCGCAGGACCACATGCGCAATGCCAGATGCCTTCAGCATCGCTTCGGTCTCGCCGTGCTCCGGCGCCAAGCCCAGCGGAGAAGTGTCGGCGTGCAGGATGCTCGTGTATCCGACGAACTTGACTTCGCTTGCGATGGCCGCGTCGATCACGGCCCGGTGATGAGCGACACGCTGTCCGACCTCGCTCGAAGAGATCAAGAGCAGCTTGTCCGCGCCGACGAAGGCCGTCTTCAGCGTCGCCGGCTCGGTGTAGTCCGCGCGGCGGACTTGAACGCCGCGAGCGGCAAGTTCAGCGAGCCGCGCCGAATGGTCGGTGGCGTGAGCGAAAAGATGTTGTCGCAGACCCTGAAGCGGCTGGAGTCGGACGAGCTTGCCGGACATCGTGGACGCGCGGCGGCTGTCCGAACCGGCTGCTGCCGGCGCGCTCGTCGGCTAGCTGGACCAGCGATCCGGACAGGACGAATGTAGAAGGCCTGCCGAGCCGAAGTTCGCCGGCGTTCAGGTCCGCAGCTCGGTCAGCCCGACCGCAATTGACAGGCATGAAGATGCTTGCGCCCGAGCAGGTGCCCGAACTGGCGGACGCCCTGCTGGCGCACGGCTTCCCGGATGCCGACCTGGGGGCGATGTCGGGCGGCAGCTGGCTGCGCATCGCGCGCCGGGTCTGGCAGGACTGACCCGGCTTCGGCGCACCGTGCCGCTCAGTCACGGCGTTCGGACGTAGGGCCTGTCCCTGGCCAGCAGGATCTCGTGGTGGCCGCGCCCCGCCGGCATCATCGGAAAGCAGTTCTCCTCGGCGGCGACACGCACGTCGAGGAAGAACGGGCCGTCGCAGTCCAGGCACTCCCGAAGCGCCTCGTCGAGCTGGTCGCGCCGGTCGACGCGGCGCGCCCGCCAACCGAAGCCGTTGGCCACCATCACGAAGTCCGGCAGCGCATCGGTGTAGCTGTGGCTGTAGCGGCCGCCATGGTTCAGTTGCTGCCATTGCCGCACCATGCCCATGTAGCCGTTGTTCGACAACACGACCTTCACCGGCGTGCGGTGCTGCACGGCGGTCGCCAGCTCCTGGATGTTCATCTGGATCGAGGCGTCGCCGCTCACGCACACGACCAGCTTGCCCGGATGGGCGATCTGCGCGCCGATCGCGGCGGGCAGTCCGTATCCCATCGTGCCCGCCCCGCCCGAGGTGAGCCAGCGGCGGGGCTCGTCGAAATGCAGGTGCTGCGCCGCCCACATCTGGTGCTGGCCGACGTCGGTCGACACGATGGCGTCGCGCCCGTCCAGCGCGGCCCGCAGCCGGCGGATCAGCGCCTGCGGCGCGATGACGTCCGGCGTGTCGTCGAACGCCAGGGATCTCTGCGCGCGCCACTCCTCGATCGACGACCACCACGGCGCCAGGCGCGCGACGTCCGGCTCCATCGGTCCCAACGCCTCCAGCAGCGCCTCCAGGAGCACCTGGCAGTCCCCCACGAGAGGCACGTCCGTCCACACGACCTTGTTGATGGAGGTCGGGTCGATGTCGATGTGGATGAACTTCGCGGTGGGGCAGAACAGATCGGTACGACCCGTGACGCGATCGTCGAAGCGCGCGCCGACGCAGACCACGAGGTCGGCCTCATGCATGGCCAGGTTCGCCTCCAGCGTGCCGTGCATGCCCAGCATGCCCAGCCAATGCGGATGGGACGCCGGAAACGCGCCCAGCCCCATCAGCGTCAACGTACACGGCATGCCCGTGTGCCGCGCCAGCTCGGTGAATGCCGCACAGGCGCCCGGGCCCGAGTTGACGAGGCCGCCGCCGCCGTAAAGCACCGGTCGACGCGCCTCCTGGATGAGTCGGGCAGCGCGCTTCAACGGCTCCACGGGCAACCGCGTGCCTGGTGCCGCACGTCGACTCGTGCGCATCCGCCCTGCCCTGTCGGCGCTGACGGCCTGCAGTTGCACATCCTTGGGCACGTCGATCAGGACGGGCCCGGGACGATCGCCGCACGCGATGGCGAAACCCTTGCGCAGCGTCTGCTCGAGATCCGCGGCGTCGCGCACCTGGGCGTTCCACTTGGTCACCGGCAGCGAGATGCCCAGCGCGTCGCACTCCTGGAAGGCGTCCGTGCCGATGGCCGACGTCGCCACCTGGCCGGAGATGCAGACGATGGGTGTCGAGTCGCACAACGCGTCGAGCAGGCCGGTCGTCGTGTTGCTCATGCCGGGCCCGGACGTGACGAACACGACGCCGGGACGCCCCGTGCTGCGCGCATAGCCCTGGGCCGCATGCACGGCCGCCTGCTCGTGGCGGACGAGGATGTGCCGCAGTCGCGGCCGGTCGACGAGCGCATCGTACAGCGGCAGCACGGCCCCCCCCGGGTAGCCAAAGACCGTATCGACGCCGAGTTCGACCAGGGTGTCGATCAGCACCTGCGCGCCATTCCGGCCCGGTGCGGGGATGGCGGGGCTCGCCGGGAGCAGCGATGACCGGCGAGGAGGCATGACGCCAAGAACGGAGAGAGTTTCCATTCATCCATTCTTGAGCGTTGGTCGCGGAAATGGCTTCCGAAGATGGCGCAGATCCCCTCACCTGCAGAAACTTCTTCTGCAAATTGCCATAATCACAGAATGGAACTTGACCGTATCGACATCGCGATCCTCGAATGCCTTCAGCGCGATGCCCGCATGAGCCTGCAGGAACTCAGCTCGCAGGTCGGGCTCACCAGCTCGCCGTGCTGGACGCGCATCAAGCGCATGGAGGAGAGCGGCGTGATCGACGGCTACTCGGTCCGCGTCAACGCCGAGAAGATCGGACTGGCCGACACGGTGATCGTGCAGGTCACCCTCGACAGCCATTCCGAGGCCGCGTTGTTCGAGTTCGGACGCGCGCTCGAAGCGATTCCCGAGGTGCTGGAAGCGTTCCTCGTCTCGGGCGACTACGACTACTACATCCGCATCGTCGTGCGCGACACGCGCGACTACGAGCGCCTGCTGCGCGAGCGCCTCTACATGATTCCCGGCATCGCGCACACGAAGTCGAGCTTCGTTCTGCGCAGCCTGAAGCAGAGTCATTTGCCGTTGCGGCGCTAGGCGGACCTCAGGCTCCCCGCTTCGGCATCCCCTCAGGCCTGCTCCGCAACCAGCACGCCGCGGCTCAGCTGGTCACGCTCCAGGCTCTGGAACAACGCCTTGAAGTTGCCTTCGCCGAAGCCGTCGTCGCTCTTGCGCTGGATGAACTCGAAGAACACCGGGCCCAGCAATGGCTCGCTGAAGATCTGCAGCAGCAGGCGGTTCTGGTCGCCCGATGTGCTGCCGTCCAGCAGGATGCCGCGGGTCTTCAATTCGTCGACCGGCTCGCCATGCCCGGGCAGACGTTCATCGAGCATCTCGTAGTAGATGTCGTTCGGCGCGGCCATGAGAGGGACGCCTGCCATCTGCAGCGCGTCCACCGAGGCGATCAGGTCGTCGGTGTGCAGTGCGACGTGCTGGATGCCTTCGCCGTTGAACTTCATCAGGAACTCTTCGATCTGGCCGCCGCCTTGCCTGGACTCCTCGTTCAGCGGAATGCGGATCTCGCCATCGGGTGCCGTCATCGCGCGGCTGGTCAGGCCGGTGTATTCCCCTTTGATGTCGAAGAAGCGGATCTCGCGGAAGCCGAAGATGCGCTCGTAGAAGGATCCCCAGAACGCCATGCGGCCCTGGTAGACGTTGTGCGTCAGGTGATCGATCTTCTCGAAGCCGTGACCCGTCGGGCGGCGATCGGCGTCGGGCAGGAACTCGAAGTCGATGTCGTAGATGCTCTTGCCGTCCTCGAACCGGTCGATGAGGTACAGCGGCGCGCCGCCGATGCCCTTGATCGCCGGCAGGCGCAGCTCCATCGGCCCGGTCGGGATCTCGATGGGCTCGGCGCCGCGCTCGAGCGCGAGCTTGTACGCCTTGTGGGCGTCCTTCACGCGGAACGCCAGGCCACAGGCCGACGGCCCATGTTCCGCGGCGAAATAGCCGGCGATGCCGCCACGCTCGCGGTTGACGATGAAGTTGATGCCGCCCTGGCGGTACAGCAGCACGTCCTTGCTGCGGTGCCTGGCAACGAGGGAAAAGCCCATCTTCTCGAACAAGGGCTCGAGGGTGTTGACGACAGGGGCGGCGAACTCGATGAACTCGAAGCCCATCAGGCCCATGGGATTGTCGTAAAGGTCGGACATGCGTCTGTCTCCGTAGGGTCGGGTACTCTGCCTAGACGAATCCGACCCAGCGCCCGAGGGTCACGACGCCGATCCAGAAGACCAGTGACAGCATCCCCGCCAGTCGCGCGGAAGGCGGCGTGACCGCATCATGGTCCCAGTTCGCGACGCTGCGGTACGTCAGGAAGTGGAAGACCAGCATGTTGATGCCGGCCAGCAGTATCAGCAGCAGCTTCACCTGGAACTGCGGCATGTAGGCATACTTGACCGCGGCAGAGCTGAACATCAGCGAACCGCTGATGACGGCAACGACGAACGCGACCCAGGTCCAGGGCAGTACTTCCTCGCTGAGTTCCTTGACGCCGCGGTGCGCGGATCGCCCGAGGAGACGCAGATCGACCATGGAGATCGATCCGATGACCAGCGTCAGCGCCAGGACGTGGATCGTTTCGATGGTCGGAAAAAGCAGGTCCGATTCGGCTATCTTCACGGCCCAGGGCGTGGCTTGGATCGCTTGCAGCAAGCTCTTGATTTCCACGGTGTGTCTCCTATTTCGCCTGGGCCGGGGCTTGCAGTTCAAGCCGGCGCAGTTCTGTCGATTCAGTCATGCTGGACGTACCCGATCCAGCGCCCGGCGCTGACGATGGAGATCCACAGGAGGATCGAGATCGCGGCCACCAGCCTGGCCGTGCGCCGCCTCGATACCGAGGATTCCCAGTAGTCATCGCTCTGCCCGACGCCGCGCTGGACAAGGAATGTCAGCGCGATTCCAACGACGAGCAAAGACATCTTCAACCAGAACGAAGCATTGGTCAGCTCGCGCGCCGGCTCGGCGATGATCAGGATCGTTCCGGTGGCGGCCAGCACCTTCAACGCGTTCCAGATCCAGGGCATCGCGTCACGGGTCATCCGGGCGATCGACCGGCTCTTGCCGGCGACACCCATGAGACGCAGGTCGAGCATGGCGCTGTACGTCACGATGATGGCGACGCACAAGATGTGTATCGTCTGCACGGTCGGGATGACCCACGAGACGCTCTGGATCGTGATGCTGAGCTGGGTCTGCCCCAGCCACTTGCAGAATTCAAGAATCATGGTTGACCTTCTTCCTCAACCCGCAAGGAATGCATGCTCAGGCTCGGCGACGACCCTGTTCTCGATCCAGCCGAGGCCGTCGATCTGAACCTTGACCACCTGGCCTGCGGTCAGGAAACGGGGCGGACTGGCGCTGTAGCCGACGCCCGAAGGACTCCCCGTCGTGATGATGTCGCCGGGCTCCAGCGTGAACACGGTGGAAAGCTCCTCGATCATTTCGCCGAAGGTGTAGACCAGCTCGCTGGTATTGCCGTCCTGGCGCAATTCGCCATCCACCCAGGTCCGGATGTTCAGGTCCTCGGGCGACGGAACCTCGTCGGCGGTCGTCAGCCACGGCCCGATCGGACCGTGCGTGTCAAAGGACTTTCCCAGCGTCCCGGTCGGCGAGCGGCGCTGCCAGTCCCGCACGCTGACATCGTTGCAGATGAAGTAGCCCGCAATGATGGAACGCGCCTGGCTGCGCGGAACGTGCCGCGCCGATCGGCCGATCACGAAAGCCAGTTCGCCTTCATAGTCCAGCTCCCGGGACACGCCAGGAAGGTGAATGTCGTCGTAAGGACCATTGATGCAGCTCACCTGTTTGTTGAACCACATCTGCCGATCCGCGACGATGCCCTTGGCGCGCATCTCCTCGATGTGGGACCGGAAGCTCAGTGCGAGTCCCAGAAACTTGCGCGGCGCGGCAATGGGAGCGCCGAGCTTGACCTGCGACAGGGGAATTCGCCGCGCGACCCGGGCCGCGCGACCGACGGCCTGCATGCCGGCTTCGCCGGCGCTGAGCACTTCCTGCACGCTGGCGGGAAGTCCGGCGCCGGCGGACGCGATGTCGACGATCTCGTCGCCCTCCACCAGGCCGAGCCTGGCGGAAGTTCCCTCGAAAAAACTGGCGAGCTTCATCCTGTCAGTCCCGGGTCGGCCACCAGCTGGGCCAGTTCGATGCCGTGGACGGCGCAGGCCTCGTCGTGGTCCGGATGATCCCCGCTGATGCCGACGGCGCCGATGATTTCGCCATCGGCCCGCTTGATCAGGACGCCGCCTGGAACCGGAACCATGCGTCCCTCGGAAACGGCCGCCAGCGCGGTGAAGAATGCGGGCGCTTTTTCCGCCCGCTCACGCAAGCTGCGCCCGCCAAGCCCCATCCCGAGCGCGCCCCACGCTTTTCCCTTGGCGATGTTCGGGCGCAGGATGCCCGAGCGATCCTGGCGCTTGAAGGCGACGAGATGTCCTCCGGCGTCCAGCACAGCGACGCTCAAGGGATTGAGCTTGAGCGTTGCCGCGTGATCGAGGGCGGCGTCGACAATTCGCGCCGCCAGGTCCAGTGTGAGATGGCTCATGGCTGAGAAACTCCGGGTGTCGAGGAAGGGACAGGGCTGAGCGGGAGATAGGCCACGAACAGGCGCTCGTACGCATGCTCCGCGAACACCCATCCTTCGTCCGCATCGGGCACGCATCGGCACACGACGTTGCCGATGCGCAGTTGCAGATGGGTCTGGGATATCTGCGGCTCGAAGGCGTAGGTGGTCAATACCGCCTCCAGGCGAGCGTCCCAATGGTCCGACGGCAGGCATTTCACGTTCGACCACAGGTGCCGCGTGACGCGCCCCGGGTCTGCCATTCGGGACCAATAGAAGCTCTCGATATTGGCGCGCCCGCAAATGATCTCGCCGGCGCGCCGAAACACGCCGTCGCGCGCGAACAGCTGCGCTGTCGCGCTGGCGTCGCGCTTGTCGACGGCATCGCTGAAGCGCCACAGGATGCTCGTGGCGTCCGATCCCTGCAGCCCGGCCGGGGGCGATGAACCCGGCAGGGAAAGCAGCCGCTCGGCGTTTCCACTTTCGTTCATGACACGATCCATTCTTAGAAGCGAACCCGGATTCCAGTCGTGTAATAGCGACCGATGAGATCGTCTCCGCTGACGGCGGGCACCGCGGTTCCGGGGATGGTCGAGCGATTCGCGGCTGGCGAGATGCGCGGTTGCTTGTTGAACACGTTGCCGACATTCAGGAACGTCTGCAGCTGGACACCCGCGGGCAATGCAAAGTCGTAGCTGAAATTCATGTCGGAATAGAACTGCGACGGCAGTGACGAGTCCGCATAGATGACGGTCGGATCGCCGCTGCGCTTGACCGGGCTGTAATAGCGGTTCTGCAGATCCACATTCAACGGCCCGACCTTGTAGTCCAGGAAGAGGGTGATGCGGTCGGCAGAGAGTCCCGCGGCGCCGGCTGCGTTGATCACCGGCGACGACGCAAACGTCTGGGTGTTCAGCACCGGCTGATAGGCGTAAAGCAGCCGCGTATTGAGCTCGCCCGGCAGGGATTCAATCAGCTTGTCGAGCTTGAAACGGTAGGAAGCCTCGACGTCGATGCCCCGGGTGTAGGCCCTGGCCATGTTCAGGGTGTCGTTGTACAAAGCCGTCGGGAAATTCGCCGCCGTCGTATTGCTGTATGGCAGCGGTCGAACGACGGTGGCGCAGACCGGCGACGCTCCTTGCGTTCTTTCGCATTCGGCCAGGATCGTGGGATCGTTGCCGGCGACGCCGCCAATCGCGTTCGCGATGCGGGTCTGGTAGTAGTCCACCGACAGGAAGGAGTTGGGCAGCCACGAGGGCTCGAACACGAAGCCCATCGTGTACGTGCGTGCGATCTCCGGAACGAGATCCGGATTGCCGCTGTGCAGTACGTTGATGTTGGCGGTCACGCCGGTGTGAGGATCGGCAATGCGGGTGAATGTCGAACTCGTGCCCGCGTAGAGGTCTTCGAGCGAGGGCGCGCGAATGTCCTGCGAAGCCGACGCCCTGAACCGCAGTTGGTTGACCGGCTGGTAGATGAGGCCCAGCTTCCACGACGGCACGGTGCCACTGGTGCTGTAGTCCGTATAGCGGTAAGCCGCATTGAGGGCCAGGCGCTTGGCCCAGGGCAGGTTGTTCGCCAGCGGCAGCAGGATTTCGGCGCCGGCTTCCGATACGCTGCTGGAGCCATGGGTCACGGGCTCCACGGGATAGGCCCAGGCGCTCGTGGGCAGTGCCGTGGTGGCCGGGCTGCCCACGCGAAGTCCGGTCGTGTTCAGCGGTTCCAGCGAATTGGCATCGGGCGTCTCGCTCAGTACCTGGCTGCGATGCTCGATGTTGAACGACACCGTCGCGGGGCCGGCCCAGGTGTGGAAAGGTTCTCCGCTGATGTTCGCCGCCACCTCGTTCATGCTGTTCAGCGCGGTCCACGAGGTGTTTGCGTAGATATAGGACTTGGCCGCGGCACTGACGTTGCCTGCGCCCAGCAGATTGACAGGCACGCATCCCGGAAACAAGGTGGGATGGGTGATGCTGACATTGCAGACGGTGGCGCCGGTCGAACTCGTCACGGCATCCAGGCCCGCGTAGAGATTCGAGTAGTTGATGTTGTTGTACGTCGTGGAATCGATGCGCGCTTCACCATGGGTGTAAGTCAGATTCCACGCGTAGCCGTCGAACAACTCGCCGCTCAAGCCCGCGGTGTAGGTCTGCGTCGTCGTCGATTGATTGAGCGACGCGTCCCCTGAAAGATCATTCAGGACGCGCCCGAGCGCAAAGAACGGGGTCGAACTGCTCGTCAGCTGCGATTGCGCATTGGCGGGCAGATAGGGGTTTCCGCTGTAGATCGGGAACGACGTCTGCGAGCCATTGAGATTGTGCAATCCATCGGTGCTGCTCTTGCCCAGGTTGACCTGGAAAAAGGCAGAAATGTTCTCGCTCAGGTCGTAGTTGACTCTTCCGAATATCTGGTCGGTGGTCACCGGCGCGACCAGCGTATTGCCGCTGAAATAGGATCCATCCCCGCCCACTGCAATGCCCGTTGTCGCGGTGGGCGTGCCGGCATTGAAGGGCGCCAGCGTTCCCGTGCCGACGAACTGCTGGCCCTTGAACGGGCCGGTGGTGGCAAGCCCGCCGTTCGACGCCGTCGAAAGACGCGGGTTCTCCGTCAGCACATAGGGCGAGGCGGCCGTTCCCGCGCCGGTGAAGACCGGCAGCGACCGTCCCCAAGGCCGACTGGACAGCGATGCAACGCCCTTGTTGTCGTACTGCTCGGCACTCCAGATGACGTGACCGTGTTCACCGAGATCGAAACCGTTGGCGACCCCGAACCGCGTGGACTTGGCGTCGCCGTAAGTCGAGACGCCGCCTTGCGCGACCGCCTTGAAGCCCGTGAATTTCTTGTCGAGAACATAGTTGACGACACCCATGACCGCATCGGAGCCGTACACCGCAGACACGCCGCCGGTCACGATGTCGACATCCCGGACCAGCATTTGCGGCAGCGTATTGGTGTCGACCTGCCCGTTGAGGGCCGTCGAGGGAACGCGATTGCCGTCGAGCAGAATCAGCGTTCGGATCGCCCCGAAGTTCCGCAGATTCATGAAGTTGCCTGTGAACAGATTCGATTTGCCGCTGCCCGCACCGTTTCCGGTTCCGACGTTGGTGGTCGAGCCGCTGAATTGCGGGAGTTTGTTCAATGCATCGGAAATATTCGACGGGGTCAGCTGCAATTGCTCCGGCGACGCAATGGTCAAAGGCGTCGGTGACTGCTCGACGCTGCTGATGGTGCGCGACCCCGTCACCACGACCGTCTGCGACGACGGGTTCTCGACAGCGCTCGGCGTCACGGGCGCTTGCCCACCCGAAACTTGCGCCGATACCGTGGACGCCAAGGCAAACATGCCCGCACCCATACTGACTTTTCTCACTCGCATTCTGTCTCCAAGATTATTAGATTCTGAACCCGGTTTCCAGGCACCGACCTAACGGATCCGGTACTTGGCGTGTCGGTGATCCCGGGGCGCTTGTTGCGCTCTATTTCGGATTCGTAGACTATCTTCTCGGCAGTCTTTACACAATATATATATTCGTTTTTTCAATTGTGTCGCAGTATGTCAAACGCTATCCTAATTAGTAAGTAGCTGGACCAGCAAAGCGCGCGCAGGGCGGCCGGCGCGAAGCTAGATCCTGAAATTCAGCGACACACGGAATTCGCGCAGCTCGCCCGGATGCACGGTCACGCCGTTGGGCACGACCGGGCTCGTCGGCGAGACTCGATAGTCCTGCTCGTACGCCATGTCGTAGAACTTTCGGTTGAAGAGGTTCAGCACGTCGACCGAGAGCGCGCACCAGGGCGTGAGCTTGCGCTTGACCTGCAGGTTCGACACGATGGCGCTGGGAGCCGTCAGCGTTCCGTCCTGCGACAGGGGATAGCTGCCGATGAACCGGGTCACGAGACCCGCCGACCAGGGCCCGAGGTTCGGCAACGTGATGCCCAGCAAGCCGACCCGGCTGACGGCGTTGGCGATGTAGTTGCCCTCTTCCCCGTTGGCATTGTCGTCCGCGTAGCGCGCATGCGTCCACGCCATGTCGGCATCGACCAGCAGCCAGTCGTTGAACACCAGGTGATTGTTCAACTCGATGCCGTGGCGCTTGCTGGCACCGTTCGGTTCGGTGCTGCCGATCGACGAGTTCGAGTTGTAGACCAGCTCCGAATCGCTGTCCAGCCGCCAGAACGCGAGGGAGGTCTGCAACCCGGGCACGATCTGCGTGCGCAGGCCGAGTTCCGCGCCCTTGCTGCCCACGAGCGCCGGAACGGCGGACGCCGCCGCCCCCGTCGTGGAGTCGATCTTGTCGATGACGCCCCGCGCGTCGTTGCTGTGGAAGCCGCGCCCGGCATTGGCGAACAGCTCGGTCTTCTCCCACGGTCCGAAGATCAGCGACAGCTTGGGCGAGAACTTGCTCCCCGAGCCCTTGCCGCTGTTGGCAGGGATCTGGAGCGCGTCCATGCGCATGTCGACATGGTCTTCTCGCAGCCCCACCAGGCTGCGGAACCACGGCAGCCAGGTGGTCGTGTTCTGGACATGGGCCCCGACTTCCGTCTCGCCGACGCGGTCGTTGCTGACCGTCTGGAACGTGACCCGGGCCTGCGTGTTGTACAGCCCGACGTCGATGTGATCGTGTCGAACCTGGAGGCCGGCCTCGGTGACGGAATCGGCGCCGAACAGGCCGTGCTCCCAGCCGTGCACGACCTGTCCGCCGAAGAAGTTGCGGCTCTCCGACTGCTTGAACTGATCGCCGGTGGCGGGCCGGAGCTCGAAGAAGGTGAAGTCCGACCAGAGCGTGAGCTCGTAGTGCTGCGCGTAGGCGGAGAGGTTGGTGTAGCCGGCGGCATCGCGCTGGTGCCATTCGCCGGAGACGATGGCGCGCGAGCTCTTGCCGCCGTCCGTCGGATCGAGCGCCGAGTAGCGTCCGAGCTGCCCGGACTGGATCAGCTCCAGCGGCACCTGGTCGGTGGACGTCCAGTGCGACGCGTAGCCGACGCCGTCCACGGACCAGCCCTGCGCCGCCGTGCCGTCGCTCAATCGAACCAGTCCGTTGAACTTGCGCACGCCCTCGGGTGTCGTCCAGGGCCCGTTGTCCGTCTCCAGTTCGAGGGCGCCGAGCACGCGCGGTCCCGACGCGTCGGGCGACGCCGGCGTTCCGCCAAGGGATCGCGAATCCGCCAGCAACAGCCGGCGATAGCCGCCACCGCCGGCGGTCACGTCGAGCAGACCGTGCTCGAGGCTGTCGACGTACATGATCTTCGCCGACCCCGCGGACGAGAAGTCGCCGTTCTCGGCGAAGTAGGGCCCTTTCCGGTACTCGATCTTGCTCACCAGTTCCGGGATGAGGAAGTTCAGGTCGGTGTAGCCCTGGCCGTGGGCGTTCGTGGGCATGTTCACCGGAACGCCGTCGATCGACGTCGAGAAATCGGTCCCGTGATCTAGGTTGTAGCCGCGCAGGAAATACTGGTTGGCCTTGCCGTCGCCGGAATGCTGCGTGACGACCATGCCGGGGATGGTCTGCAGGACCTCGCCCGGCCTCAGCAACGGCAGGTCGGTCAGCCGCTCGCCGCTGATCGTGCCTTGGGAGGCGGCGTCCGACGTTCCGACCGCGTTGTTGTAGTGGCCCTTGATCTCCACGCTTTGCGCCTGTGCAACGACGATTGGATCGGAACCCTGGGAATCGAGTGGGGGCTGTGTCGATTGCGCAAAGCTGTGATCGAAGGCCGCGCAGGCGGCAGCAGCCAGGCCCAATCGACGCAAAGGGAGTTTCATGAAGGCGCTTGTCTATTGAATGAGGGGGCGGACACGTCGCGACGCATGGCGCCCGGAAGCGGTTGACGCAGGAGGCATGGCGACTCGGTGCCCTGTCACGACGAAAACCCGCAGCCGGATTGACGTCGTCGACAAGTTCAGGTCGGCCGATGCCTTCGCGATTCATCTCCAAAACTACTGGATCCTGAATCCGGTTTCCAGATTCGGGTCGATCAGAACCGGTAGTTGGCGTGCCGCGTAGCCCGGGGCGCTCCCCACGCCATTGGCGATTGGAAGATTAGCTTCTGCATGCCCTTTGCACAATATATATATTGCTTGTTTTAATTGTGTCCCAGTATGTCAAACCATGTCGAAAATACTGTGAAGTAGGCCTCGAAAAAATTCTCATTGCAGGCTCAAGAATAACTGATGCTCTCCGAAAATATTGCGACACGTTCACAAGAACAGAGAATATCCATGAGCATCAAACTACGTATCTGGCTCCTGCCCATCCTCGCCGCAGCGATCTTTGCGGTCGGCATCGGCAGCGTCCTCTTCTTCTCGTCAAGAACGTCGAGCGCCATCGAGTCGCTGGGTGCCGTCGACTACCCCTATCTCGACGCCACGACGCAGTTCGCTTCCCAACTCGAAGCGCTCGGCGCGACCATGCAAAGCGCCGTGGTGGAGGGCGAGAAGAAGCGCCTGGACGAAGCGGATCGAGCAAGCTCGATGCGCAGAACCCTCGCCGCGATGAAGGTACTGCCCGGCAAGAGCTCCTTCGCACAAGCGCTCGCGCAACAGTTCGAAACCTACTACGCGGCCACAAGCGACGCAGCGCGCGTCATCTTGGCCATCAAGAGCGGCGACCAGGCCGCCGTAGTCAGCGCGATGCAATCGGCACAGAAGACGCTCGAGGGCACCTTGAAGAGCGTGCGTGAAGACGCCCATGGCAACTTCAACGACGGCCTGGCCAGCGCCAAGCACGGCGTTCTCATGAGCCTGTATGCGGCGTTGATCGGCGCGGTCGTCGTGGTCGCCGGCCTGGGTGTCGGGTCGTATCTCGTCATCGGCGGCGTGTGGCGACAACTCGGCGGCGAACCCGAGTACGCACGCGATGTGATGCGTCGCATTGCCAGCGGCGACCTGTCGCGGGAAATCGCCGTTCATCCCGGCGCCGACAACAGCATGTTGGCCGCCATGCGCGAGATGGCGCACGGCCTGTCCTCCATCGTCGGCGAAGTGCGTGCCGGCAGCGTGACTGTGCGCCATGCCGCCACGGAGATTGCAGCGGGCAACCACGACCTGTCCGAGCGCACCGAGCTGCAAGCCGCCTCGCTCGAACGCACCAGCGCCCGCATGCATCTGCTGACCGAAACCGTCCAGTCGAACGCGCAGAGCGCACAACAAGCCAGCGACCTCTCGTCTTCGGGGGCCCGTGTCGCTTCGCGCGGTGGCGAAATCGTGGCGCAGGTCGTCTCGATGATGGAAGAGGTCAACACGAGCAGCAAGAAGATCTCCGAAATCATCGGCACGATCGACGGCATCTCTTTCCAGACCAATATCCTGGCGCTCAACGCGGCCGTCGAGGCCGCACGGGCGGGCGAGCAAGGCCGTGGCTTCGCGGTCGTCGCCGGCGAGGTGCGCAGCCTCGCGCAGAGATCGGCGGAGGCGGCGCGCGAGATCAAGACGCTCATCGGCGCCTCCGTCGGTCGGGTCGAGTCGGGGACCAGGCTGGTTCGACATGCAGGCACCACGATGACCGAGATCCTCGAATCGGTGGCGCGCGTGTCGACCATCATCAACGAGATCACAGCGGCCGCGAAGGCGCAGAGCGACGGCATCGGCGAAATCAACCACGACGTCGCCCAGTTGGACGAGATGACCCAGCGCAACGCGGCGCTGGTGGAGCAGGCGGCTGCGGCGGCCACCGCGATGCAGGACCAGTCGCAAGGCCTCGAATCGTCGGTCGCCAGGTTCCGGCTTCCCGGCGATGCCCGCGAAGCGCACGTCGTGCCGTACCTGCAGGCCGCCACGACCTGAAAGCAGCGGGTTTGCAAGACCCGAACCGTCGCGCCAGCAGACCCGTGGAAGCGCCGGCGCAGTCCGTCGGAGCCTGCGTTCGGCGATCGGCCCGGCACGCAAACCGATCCCCCATTTCCCCCTCGCGCAGTTCGTCACCGATGTCGCGTCAATGCGTTTCGGCGAGCTCGAACCTGCGCGGTCAACTTGAGAAAGCACTTCGAAAATGACTCCCTCTTTCACCAGATCCGTGCTCACCGCGGCACTTGCTCTCGGCGCGGTCCCCGCCTTCGCCGGGACGCAGATCGGCGACTATCTGAACTTCAGCGGCTTCGGAACGCTGGGGCTGACCCGCACGAACACCGACAGCGCGGACTTCATTCGCGACGCCGAGGCCAGCGGAGCGACGAAGGACGTCAACGCCAATGTCGATTCGAACTTCGGACTGCAACTGACGGGCACGGCCACGCCGTGGCTCTCGGCAACGGTGCAGATGCTGAGCGCGGAGCGCAGCCAGAGCTACATGACCACCGAGCTCGAATGGGCCTTCGTCAAGGTGAAGCCGCTCGACGGGTTGACGTTGCGTGGCGGCCGCATGGCATTGCCGGTCTTTGCGGTCTCGGATTCGCGCAACGTCGGTTATGCGAACAACTGGCTGCGGCCTCCGGGCGAAGTCTATGGACTCGCAATGATTCCGCGCCTGGACGGTGCCGACGCCAGCTATTCGGCAGAGGTGGGCTCGTCCACGTTCACCGCGACGGCCATGGCGGGCAAGGGCAACTTGCCCAGGCGGGGTGCCACGGATCTGCTGACGGACAACCTGCGCGGCCTGAACCTGCAATGGGAAACCGATGGGGTCATGGTCCGCCTCGGTCAAGTCAGGACAAGAGTGCACACCTCCGTCGCGGGCAGTGTCGACGAGTACAAGTTCACCGGTGCAGGCGTGTTGATCGATCGCAACAACATCGTCGCGCAAGCCGAATACGTGACCCGCCGATCGGGCTCCAACGCCTCCCTGATCGACGCCAATGGGTGGTATGCCATGGGCGGTTATCGACTCGGTGCATGGCTGCCCTACGCGTCCTACAGCGCGACCAGGCCGAACGTCACCTCCAAAGTCCATGCCGCCGGCCCGCAGGACACGACCGCAATCGGTGCGCGCTGGGACGTGCTGAAAGCCATGGACGTCAAGTTCCAGCTCGAACGCATCGACACGAAGGGCACTCGAGGCATCAGCTTCACCTCAGCCGTCGCCAAGCCCGTCACGGCCGCAAGCGTCACCGTCGATTTCGTGTTCTGAAGAGGAGGACAAAATGAACCGCGCAACTTTCGCCAAACTCAGTTCCTTGCTGGTCGTCACCATCACCCTCGGCACCGCCCACGCCATCGACATCGTCGCGATCGGAAATCCCGCCGCGGCCCCGCTGACGAAGGAGCAGCTCGCCAATGTCTATCTGGGTCACAACCAGGCCCTGACGCCACTCGATCAACTTGAATCCGCACCGATCCGGGCCGACTATTACAAGAGGCTCACGGGCCGCGACTCGGCGCAGATCAAGGCCATGTGGGCGCGCCTGACCTTCACCGGCAAGGGCCAGTCGCCCAGGGAACTGCCCGACTCCAATGCCGTCAAGAAGGCGGTCGCCGCAGATCCCAAGGCCATCGGCTACATCGAGAAGTCCGCCGTCGACGACAGCGTCAAGGTGCTGGCCAACATAGACTGATCATGCGGCGGGCGAGCGGCCATCAGGAACAAACCATGACCCAATCCATCTTGACTCTCCACGACTACTTCCGCAGCTCCGCGGCCTATCGCGTTCGCATCGCCCTCCAGCTGAAAGGACTGGCGTACCGACACATCGGAGTTCATCTCCTGCGCAACGGTGGCGAGCAACTCGCCCCGGCCTACCGGGAAGTCAATCCGCAGGGTCTGGTGCCGACTTTGCGAGACGGCGACTTCTCGTTGACCCAGTCGATCTCGATCATCGAGTACCTGGACGAGCGCCATCCCGCGAACCCCCTGCTTCCGCGCGACATCGGCCTGCGGGCGCGGGCGCGGCAGTTCGCGTTGACGATCGCCTGCGACATCCATCCGATCAACAACCTTCGCGTCCTCGACTGGTTGACCACGCGATGCGGCGTCGACGAAGCCGGGAAGCTCGAATGGATCCGGCATTGGATCGAGCTGGGATTCGAGGCCCTGGACGACCAGCTCCTGGCTTGTCGCGACGCCGGGCCCTACTGCGTCGGGGACGCGCCGACCATCGCCGATTGCTGCCTCGTTCCGCAGGTCTTCAATGCGCAGCGCTTCGGTGTCGACATCGCGCGCTATCCGCGGATCGCCGAGATCGCGGCGACGTGCGACGCGCATCCCGCGTTCCAAAGGGCGCATCCGTCGGTCCAGCCCGATGCGGCGTGACAGCGGCTGGCGCCGAAGCCCTGTACACAGAGCGGACGCGCGAGCCGACTCGGCGACTTGTTGACGTGGAGCGTCATCCGCGCCTCTTTCGCGAGGCCGTCGCCGCCCTGCCCTTCAGCAACCCCTGCTCGTCGAACCATCGAGGCGTCCACGTCTCGATATGCTCGGCAAATCCTTGTGCCGCCGGCGACAGCGCGCGCGCAACCGGCGTGTACAGGCAGACCTGCCTGACGGTCTCCGGATCGAGCACGCGCCGCATCTCGAGCCCGAGCAGCCCGGCCAGCGCGCCCACGTAGGCGGGTGCCAGCGTGGCGGCCAGCCCTTGCGCCGCGATCCCCAGCGCCGTCGAGATGTTGTCCACGACATCGACCGGCGTCACGCGCGAATCCTCCGGCGCGTTCAGGCGCATCTGCGCGACGCTGCGCTCGTGATCGCGGCCCGCGGCGACGAGGGCATGTCCCTGCAGGTCCGCCCATTTGAGCGTGCGGCGGCGCGCCAGCGGATGCTCCGGCGAACACCAGAGCACCCAGGGACTGTCGAACAACGCGTGGCGCGCGACCTCCGCGCCGAAGTGGCGGTCGGGCCCGACGGCCATGTCCACGTCGCCGGCGGCCACGGCATCGACCAGGTCGTCGACCGACAGGTCGCGCACGCGGACGACGACCTTGGGGCGCACGGCCTGGAAGGCCTTGATGGCGGCGGGGACCGCGGCGCTGGCGAGCACCAGCGACGCGCCGATGCGCACCAGGCCGGCGGCCCGGTTGCGCACGTCGGCGGCGGCGCTCTCGGCGGCCTGCGCGTGGCGCATCAGGGTGTCCGCGGAGGCGAGGAAGTCGCGGCCCGCGCTCGAGAGTGCGACACGCCGGGTGGTCCGGTCGAACAGCCTGAACGACAGGATGGCCTCCAGTTCGGCCACCAGCTGGCTCACGGCCTGACCGGTCATGCCCATGCGTTCGGCGGCGGCGCTGAAGCTGTGGAGTTCCGCGACGGCGGCGAAGGCCTCCATCTGGCGCAGCGTGAAACGGATCAGGGGCATGGGGCTTGATTATCAAGCAATGCTTGTGGATTGCGTCGAATCCATTGTTTGTCCGGGATGCAACGCGTCGCGACACTGCCACTTGCTGAAGAACCAATGCCGCGCCAGGCGTGCCGACCGGAGACAAGAAGAGATGCTGGACAACACCACCTACGCCGCCCTGGCCAGGGAGTTGCAGGACTCCGAACGCACCCGCGTGCAGCTCGAACAGTTCTCGAAGCGCTTCCCCACGATGTCGATGTCGGACAGCTATGCCATCCAGCGCGAGTGGATCCGGCTCCAGCGTGCCGAAGGCCGGCAGGTGATCGGCCACAAGATCGGCCTGACCTCGCGCGCGATGCAGATCGCCTCGCAGATCACCGAGCCCGACTACGGCACGCTGATGGACACGATGCTGCTGCGCGATGGCAGCGAGGTCGAGGCGGCGCGCTTCATCGTGCCGCGCTTCGAGGTCGAGTTCGCCTTCGTGCTCGCCCGGCCGCTGAAGGGGCCGGGCGTGACGTTGTTCGACGTGCTCAACGCCACCGACTACGTCGTGCCCGCGCTGGAGCTGATCGACGCCCGCATCGAGCAGTTCGACCGCACGACCCAGGCGCCGCGCAAGGTCCTGGACACCATCGCCGACAACGCGGCCAATGCCGGCATCGTGCTCGGCGGGCGGCCGATGAAGCCCGACGCCGTGGACTGGCGCTGGGCCGGCGCCCTGCTGTTCAAGAACGGCGTGATCGAGGAGTCGGGCCTCGGCGCCGCGGTGCTCAATCATCCGGCCAACGGCGTGGCGTGGCTGGCCAACAAGCTGGCGGCGCACGACGAAGGCCTGGCCGCGGGCGAGATCGTGCTCGGCGGCTCGTTCACCCGCCCCGTGGCCTGCGCGGCGGGCGACACCTTCCATGCCGACTACGGCCCGCTGGGCTCGATCTCGGTGAGGTTCGTCTGATGCGCACGCCCGAGAACACATTCAAGCGCGCGATCGCCGCCCCCGGGGCGCAGATCGGCCTCTGGCTCGGACTGGCCGACCCCTATGCGGCAGAACTGTGCGCCACGGCCGGATTCGACTGGCTGCTGGTCGACGGCGAGCACGGCCCCAACGACCTGCGCTCGATGTTGGCGGCGCTGCAGGCGGTGGCGCCCTACGCGTCGCATCCTGTCGTGCGCGTCCCGCATGGCGACACCGCGCTGATCAAGCAGGTGCTGGAGATCGGCGCCACGACCTTGCTGGTGCCCATGGTCGAAACGGCCGCACAGGCGCGCGCGCTGGTACGGGCGATGCGCTATCCGCCCGCGGGCGTGCGCGGCGTGGGCAGCGGACTGGCGCGCTCGTCGCGCTGGACGGGCTATCCGGACTATCTGAAGGAAGCCAACCAGCAAGTGTGCCTGCTGGTCCAGGTGGAGAGCGCAGGCGCGCTCGCGCAGATCGACGCCATCGCCGCGGTCGACGGCGTGGACGGCGTCTTCATCGGCCCCGCCGACCTGTCGGCTTCGATGGGCCATCTGGGCCAGCCCGGCCACCCCGAGGTCCGGGCGGCGATCGAAGCGGCGCTGCCGCGCATCCTGGCCGCGGGCAAGGCGCCCGGGATCCTGGCCGTCGACGAGTCGCTGGCGCGCCGCTACATCGAGCTGGGCGCGCGCTTCGTCGCCGTGGGCGTGGAGGCGACGCTGCTGGCACAGGCGACTCGCGCACTGGCCGCGCGCTTCCTCGGCAAGGACGACGCGGCGGCCCGCTCGGGCAGTTCGTATTGAGCTCGCCGACACGCACGACAAGCGCCATGAACCTCGACACGTTGCGCGCCGCGTTCTCCGGCCGCCTGCACAGCGACGCGGCGGACATGGCCGCATTCCTGAGCGACTGGCGCGGCAAGTGGACGGGCCGCGCCATCGCCGTGGCGCAGCCCGACAGCACCGCCGACGTCGCGGCCGTGCTCCGCTGGTGCCACGCGCAGCGCGTGCCCGTGGTGCCGCAGGGTGGCAACACGGGGCTGTCGGGCGGCAGCACGCCCGACGCCAGCGGCGCGGCGCTGGTGCTGTCGCTGACGCGCATGAACAAGGTCCGCAACGTCGACGCGCTGAACAACACGATGGTGGTCGATGCGGGCCTGACGCTGCAGCGGGTTCAGGACGCCGCCCGCGAGGCCGATCGCCTGTTCCCGCTGAGCCTGGCCGCGCAGGGCAGCTGCACCATCGGCGGCAACCTCGCGACCAACGCGGGCGGCGTGCAGGTCCTGCGCTACGGCAACGCGCGCGATCTCTGCCTGGGCCTGGAAGTGGTCACGGCCGAAGGCGAGGTGTGGGACGGCCTGCGCGGATTGCGCAAGGACAACACCGGCTACGACCTGCGCGACCTGTTCATCGGCAGCGAGGGCACGCTGGGCATCATCACCGGGGCCTCGTTGAAGCTGTTCCCGCGCACGGCCGCGCAGGCGGTGGCCTTCGCCGCCGTGCCCACGCCCGAGGCCGCCGTGCAATTGCTGCAACTGGCGCAGGCGCGGCTCGGAGCTGCGCTCACCGCGTTCGAACTGATCGGCGACAGCTGCATGGTCCTGGTCGAAAGACACGTCGCCGCGGCGCGGCTGCCGCTGGCCGAGCGCTCGCCCTGGTACGTGCTGCTCGAGGCGAGCGACACCCGGGACGAGGCGCACGCCGGCGCCGCCATCGAAGGCCTGCTAGAGGCCGCGCTCGAACGGCAACTCGCGAGCGATGTCGCGCTCTCCACCAGCCTCGCGCAGTTCCGGGCGCTGTGGGCGTTGCGCGAGGACATCTCCGAATCGCAGGGGGCCGAGGGCAAGACGATCAAGCACGACATCTCGCTGCCGATCTCGCGCATCGCCGAGTTCGTGACTGGCACGAGCGCCGCGATCGACAGCCGCTTCCCGGGCCAGCGCCTGGTGGTGTTCGGTCACCTGGGCGACGGCAACCTGCACTACAACGTCTCGCCTGCGGCCGACCGCACGGGCAACGAGCATGCGGCGGCCTTCGTCGCGCTGGAAGGTCCGATCAACCGCCTGGTGCACGACGCGGTGGCGGCGCTGGGCGGCTCGATCTCCGCCGAACACGGCCTGGGCGTGCTGCGGCGCGACGAGTCCGCCCGCTACAAGTCCGCCGTCGAGATGAAGCTGATGCGCGCCGTCAAGCACGCGCTCGACCCGCTGGGCCTGATGAATCCCGGCAAGTTGCTGACCTGAATCGCAAGGAACCCCCATGGCATCTCCCCTGCTCGACGTCTCCGGCGTCGCCGTCTCGCCCGATCACTACATCGCCGGGGAACGCGTCGCGTCGCCCGAGACGATGGACCTGTTCAGCCCGATCGACCAGCGGCCGCTGGGCCGCATCGCCGAGGGCACGGCCGAACATGTCGAGGCGGCGATCGTCGCGGCGCAGCGCGCCTTCCCGGCCTGGAGCGCATTGAGCGCGGCCGAACGACAGCCCTTCCTGGCGCGGTTCGCCGACGAGATCGGCCGGCGCGCCGAGGCGTTCTGCCTCCTCGAAAGCAATGACGCCGGGGTCTTGCTGTCGCGCATGCGCCATGGCGTCGTGCCGCGCGCCATGCTCAACATCAGCTGGTTCGCCAAGCACGCGCTCGACCTGCAGAACCGCCCCATCGACACCGAGCAGGCGCACCACATCGTCAAGCACGACCCGGCCGGCGTGGTGGTGATCATCACGCCGTGGAACGCGCCGCTGATGCTGTCCACCTGGAAGCTGGGGCCGGCACTGGCCGCGGGCAACACGTGCATCCTGAAGCCGCCCGAGTGGGCGCCGCTCACCTGCTCGCTGCTCGCCGACGCGGCGCATGCGGCAGGCCTGCCGCCGGGCGTCTTCAACGTCGTGCAGGGCACCGGCGCCA
>FTKD01000118.1_pt1 | contig 35848 bp, 31 predicted proteins | sample 1658191 | NCBI WGS metagenome assembly FTKD01 (sample SAMEA3914808, study PRJEB12502) | metagenome | biome: forest; material: soil | place: Canada | collected 2011-08-03 | depth 0.3 m
CGGGGGCGCGCGCCAGAACTCACTTCGCGCAGCGCGCTTCGTTGTCTGACTCGCGCCAGCTGTCTGAACGGAGCGCGCAGCGCGAAGTGAGTTCTGGCGCGCGCCCCCGCCCCGAGGAGCGCAGCGCAGTCGACCCGCAGGGGAGACCGCCACGAAGCCAGCCCCGACGGGACGCAGCCGCCGCTCGCACGCGAGGTCGTCGCCCGAAACCCTGGACTCGCCAACCCGCCGCGCCAATCGCCTGCTCCCCGCACATCGGCGAAGAACTCCTTTTTTCGCTCAGCCCGTCAGCGAGCGCCACGCCGCGAGCGCGAAGCGCCGCGCGTGGCTCGCCGGCGTGGCCTGGCGCCGTCCGGCCAGCCAGCCGCGCGCGTAGAACTCCGTGGCGCCCAGCACCAGCGCCGGGATCAGGTCGGCCGGCAGCGGCAGGATGCGGCCGGCGGCGGCGTCCCGCGCCAGGATCTCGTCGATCGGCTCGTAGCGCGCCAGCAGGCGTTCCTGCAGGCCGGCGGCGTGCGGTCCTTGATCCACCGGATCGCGGGCCACGAACACGAAGTGCGCGCCTTCCGGGTTCGCGGTGATCCATGCCGTGTAGGCGGCGATCAGCGCGTCCACCACCGCGTGGCCGTCCGTGACGCCGGCGATGCGCTCGGCGATCGCGCGGCTCTGGTCGTCGAACAGGGCGAAGAACAGCGCCGCGACCACGCCTTCCTTGTTCTTGAAGTGGTGGTAGATCGTGCCCACGCTCTGGCCGCTGGCGCGGCGCAGGTCGTCGATGGTCGTCGCCTCGACGCCGTTCTCGTTGAACAGCGCCAGCGCATGGCGCAGCACGCTGCGCCGGCTCGCCTGGCGCGCTTCGGGAAAGGCATTCGCCAGCAACCGGTCGGGCGCGGCCGCCTGCGCCGCGGACAAATTTTTTCTCGCCATGTGTGGAATAGTATTCTAGAATAATGTTCTAGTCACTCGACACCGTTGCCGCGGTGCCGAAAGGCCCCGCCGCGAAGCGGGCGCCGATCTGGAACGGGCCGTCGGCCCACCGCCAATTCGATAACCCCGACGTCCCGCCCGGAAGGCGACGTCGTTGCTGGCATCTGGCGGCCAGCCCTGCGCGGCCCTCTTCGCGATGGCCCGCCGACTGACTGCACCGAGGATGCCGTGATCGAGACCCGTTACGCGACCATCAACGCCCTGGGCGTGCTGGACAACCCCAACCTGCCGCCGCCGTCGCATCCCGACGCCGCGGCCGCGAGCGCCGCCGTCTACCTGGGCGGCGCCCGCAGCGTCGACGCGCGCTCCCTGGCCGACGCGCGCAGCGCGGGGCTGTCGGCGGTCAACATCACGCTGGGCCACGTCGCCGGCACCGCCGATCCCTTTTGCGAGACGGTGCGCGACATCACCGGCTGGAACGCCTTCATCGCGCGGCACCCGGGCGCGCTGCGCCGGGTGCTCCACGTGGGCGACATCGCCGCGGCCGCCGAGTCCAGCCAGGTCGGCGTCATCTACGGCTTCCAGAACACCGAGATGCTGGGTCGCCAGATCGACCGCGTGCGCCTGTTCGCCAAGATGGGCGTGCGTGTGATCCAGCTCACCTACAACGGCCGCAACGCGGTCGGCGACGGCGCCACCGTGCCCGACGACCAGGGCCTGTCGCGCTTCGGCGCCGAGGTGGTGGAGCGCCTGCAGGCCGAGGGCGTGCTGGTGGACCTGAGCCACAGCAGTGAGAAGACCTGCCTCGACGCGCTGGCGCTGGCGCGCAAGCCCGTGGCGATCACGCACGCCGCGTGCCGCGCGGTGGCCGACCACCCGCGCAACAAGAGCGACGCCGAGCTGCGCCTGCTGGCCGAGCGCGGCGGCGTCCTCGGCCTTTACTTCATGCCGTACCTGCGCGTGGCCGGCCAGCCGATGGCCGCCGACCTGGTGGCGCACCTGGAGCACGCCATCGCGGTGTGCGGCGAGGACCACGTCGGCCTCGGAACCGACGGCGGCACCACCGCGCAGGACGACATGGCGGCCTACCGGCGCCAGCTGGAAGACGAGATCGCGCAACGCCGCGCGCTGGGCATCGGCGCGCCTGGCGAGACCGCCGACGTCACCACCTTCCTGCCCGACCTGTGCGGCCCCATGCAGTTCCAGCGCCTGGCCGATCTGCTGGGCGCGCGCGGCCACGGCGAGGCGCGCATCGAGAAGATCCTGGGCGGCAACTTCCGCCGCCTGATGGCCGAGGCCTGGTCGGCCGCCTGACACGTCGAGGAACCACCATGCGTCAATCGCCGCGCCGCCTGCCGGCCCTGCTCGCCGCCCTGGCCTTCATCGTCGGCGGCTCGCCGGCCCTCGCGCACGACGACGACGTGCAGATCCACGGCGTGCCCGTCGGCAGCCAGAAGCTGAAGGCCTTGCCGGACGGCGTCATGGAGGCCGACTACGGCTTCAGCGAGCGCGGGCGCGGCGACCGCATCCATGCGCGCTGGTCGGTCGACGCGCAGGGACTGCCGGTGGCCTACGACGCCGAGGGCAACGACTACTGGAAGGTGCCGCTCGCCGAGCACTTCGACGTGATCGCGGCCAAGGCCACGTGGAAGAACCGCCTCGAGGCGGGCTCGGCCGCGCCGGGCGCGTTCTACCTGCCGGCCAACGCGCCGCCCGAGTTCATGGGCGTGCTCGCCCGCGCGCTGCTGAAGGCGCCGGGCCGGCGCCTGAAGCTGCTGCCGGCCGGTGAGGCGTGGCTGGAGCGCGGCACGCAACTGACGGCGGCGGGGCACGTGCTCACGCTGTACCGGATCGGCGGCATCGAGTTCACGCCGGTGCCCGTGTGGCTGGACGAGAAGGCCGCCACCGCCGCCGTCATCGACGACTGGTTCGAGGTGCTGGGCGCCGAGCTCAAGCCGATGCTGCCGCGGCTGCAGGCCGCGCAGGGCGCCGCCGACCAGGCCTGGAGCGCCGACGTGGCGCGCCGCCTGACGCACGTGCCCGCCGGCGCGCTGCTGATCCGCCATGCACGCCTGTTCGACCCGCGCGACCTCACGGTGCGCGACGACATGCGCGTGCTGGTGCAGGGCGAGCGCGTCGTGCGCGTCGATCCCGACGACGCGGGTCCCGCGCCCGCGGACACGGAAGTCATCGACGCGGCGGGCCGCTTCCTGATGCCCGGCCTGTGGGATGTGCACCAGCACTTCGCCGGCGTGGACGGCACCTTCGACCTCATCGCCGGCGTCACCAGCGGACGCGACATGGCCAACGACAACGTGCCGCTGCTGGCACGCGTCAAGCGCTTCGACACCGGCACCGAGCTGGGCCCGCGCGTGGTGCTGGCCGGCATCGTCGAGGGCTCCGGGCCGCTGGCCGGGCCTACCGACGTGCGCATCGAGACGCGCGCGCAGGCCCAGGCCGCGGTCGACTGGTACGCCGACCACGGCTACGAGCAGATCAAGATCTATTCGTCGTTCCCGCCCGCGCTGGTGGGGCCCATCGCCGACATGGCGCATGCGCGCGGCCTGCGCGTGAGCGGCCACGTGCCGGCCTTCATGGTGGCGCGCCAGTTCGTGGAGGCCGGCGCCGACGAGATCCAGCACCTGAACTTCATCGTGCTGAACTTCTTCCCCGAGGTGGCCGACACGCGCACCAAGGATCGCTACACGGTCATGGCCGAGAAGCTGCAGGGGTTGAAGCTGGATTCGCCCGAGTTCGCCGCCTTCGTCACCTTGCTGCGCCAGCACCACACGGTGCTCGATCCCACCGTGTCCGTGCTGCAGGACCTGTTCTCGGGCGCCCCGGGCGCCTGCGCGCACAGTCTCTGCGCCATGATCGATCGCTTTCCGCCCGTCACGCGGCGCCGCCTGCTCTCCGGCGCCGTGGCCGTGCCGCCCGGCAAGGAGGCCGCCTACGCGCAGGCGCTGCCGTCGCTGCTCAAGCTGCTGAAGACGCTCTACGACGACGGCATCACGCTGATGCCCGGTACCGACGGCTTCGCCGGCTACACGCTGCACAACGAGCTCGAGCTCTACGTGCAGGCCGGCATCCCCGCGCCCGAGGTGCTGCGCATGGCCACGCTGGTGCCCGCGCAGGTGCTGGGCGTGGCCGGCCCGAGCCAGCGCGGCTTCATCGCGCCGGGGCGCCAGGCCGACATGGTGCTGATAGCCGGCGATCCGACGCGCAACATCGCGGACATCCGCCACGTGTGGCGCACCATCAAGGGCGGCCGCGTCTACGATCCGGCGGCGCTGGAGCAAGCCATGGGGATGAGTCGATGAGCGCACCAATCGAACGCTTCAACAGTGGCCGCGTGCTGCCCGCGTCGGTGCCGTTCTGCGAGGGCACGGCGCTCGGCGGCCTCGTCTTCCTGTCCGGCCAGCTGGGCAACGTGCCCGGCACGCTCACGCTCGTGGAAGGCGGCATCGAGGCAGAGGCGCGCCAGGCGCTGGCCAACATCCTGACGGTGCTGCAGGCGCAGGGGCTGGGCCTGGCCAGCCTGCTTCGCTGCACCATCATGCTGGCCGACATCGGCGAGTGGGCCGCTTTCAACGGCGTGTGGCGCGAGTTCTTCGGCGACCAGCCGATGCCGGCGCGCAGCGCTTTCGGCTGCGCGGGGCTGGCGCTCGGCGCGCGCGTCGAGATCGAGTGCATCGCGGCGCGCTGAGCGCCATCGTGTTTACGGGTGGCGCGCTGAGCGTTCCTACCAGACGCGAACGCGCTTCTCGGGCGGGATGTAGAGCGCGTCCCCCGGCTTGACGCCGAATGCCTTGTACCAGCCGTCGATGTTGCGCACGACGCCGTTGACGCGGAACTTGGGGCGGCTGTGCGGGTCGCTGCTGTTGAGGCGGCGCACGGTCTCGGGCCGCGACTTGCCGGCCCAGGCCTGGGCCCAGCCGAGGAACACGCGCTGGTCGCCCGTGAGGCCGCCGAGCACCGGGGCGCGCCTGTCGCCGAGCGAGGCGTGGTACGCGTCGAGCGCGATGGTGAGGCCGCCGAGGTCGGCCAGGTTCTCGCCCATCGTCAGATCCGGGTTGAGGTGCAGGCCCGGCAGCGGCTCGTACTGCGCGTACTGCGCGCCCAGCACCGCCGTGCGCGCCTTGAACGCCTGCGCATCGGCGGGCGTCCACCAGTCGCGCAGGATGCCGTCGGCGTCCACCGTGCGGCCCTGGTCGTCGAACTGGTGGGTGATCTCGTGGCCGATCACGCCGCCGGCGGCGCCGTAATTGATCGCGTCGTCGGCGGCGGCGTCGAAGATCGGCGGCTGCAGGATGCCGGCGGGGAACACGATGTCCTGCAGGTTGCCGCTGTACGCGTCGTTGATCTGCGGCGTCATCCCCCAGTCGCTCCGGTCGACCGGCCCCTTGCTGCGTTGGACCGCGAAGGCCCAGTCGTCGGCGGCGGCCGCGCGCGCGTCGGCCATCAGGTCGTCGCGGCGGATGACGACGCCGGCGTAGTCGCGCCACTTGTCGGGGTAGCCCACCTTGATGGTGACCGCGTCGAGCTTGCGCAGCGCCTCGGCCTTGGTGCTGGGGCCCATCCAGGTCAGCGCCTCCATGTGCGCGCGGAACGCCTTCTTGAGGTTGACGGCCAGCGCCGTCATGCGGGCCTTGGCGGCCGGCGGGAACCAGCGTTCGGCGTAGGCCTGGCCGACGGCCCATTGCAGCGTGCCGAAGCAGGCGTGCGGGTCGATGTCGCAGTCCTTGCCCGCGACCACGTACAGGCTGCGCTTCCAGCGCGGCGCCTGTTCGGCCTGCCCGCCGAGGGTCTTGCCGTGCAGCTCGAACGCGGCGTCCGCGAAGGCGCGCGGCAGGTAGCCGGCGGCGTTGTCGAGGCTGCGGAACGCCATCCACGCCTTGAGCACCGGCAGGGGCGTGGCGGCCACCGCAGCGGCGATCTTCGGGAACGCGGTGTCCTGCATCGCGATCAGCGTGCCGCGGTCGCCCACCTGCGCGGCCTGCAGGAACTCGTCCCACGCGAACGCGGGCGCGAGCGCCTGCAGCTGCGCGCGCGAGACCGGGTGGTACTGGGCGACCACGTCGCGCTGCTGCACCTTGGTCCAGCTCGCCTCGGCGATGCGCGTCTCCAGCGCCAGCACCTCGGGCGCGATGGCGTCCGCGTCGGGCCAGCCGGCCAGCATCAGCATCCGGGCGATGTAGGCCGCATAGGCGTCGCGCTGCTTCGCGTAGTCGGGCTTCAGGTAGTAGTCGATGTCGGGCAGGCCCAGCTCGGCCTGCGAGACGTAGGTCGAATAGATCGTGGGCTTCTTCAGGTCGACGTCGAGCGAGACCGAGAACGGGCTCGGGAACACGTCGACGGTGGAGCGGCCCATCAGGGTGGCCAGCGCCGGCAGGTCGGTGGCGGCGCGGATGGCGTCGAGCTCGGGCGCGAGGGCGCGCACGCCCACCTGCTCGATGCGTGCCTCGTCCATGTAGGCGGCGTAGAACGCGCCCACCTTGCCGCGCAGGTCGGCGGGCTGTTCGGCCACGCCGTGCGACAGGTCCTCGAGGATCGCGTGCAGCCGGCCGTCGATGGTGCGCGACATGCCGCTGCGGCGCGACACGCCTTGCTCGTCGGCCGGGATCCCGGTGCGCGCGAGGAAGCGGCCGTTGGCGTACTGGAAGAAGTCGTCGCCGGGCTTCGCGGAGAGGTCGCGCGCCGTGAGGTCGAAGCCGAAGGGCGGGAACTCGGGCCGGGCGTCGGCGGCGCGCGCCAGCGTCGCGAGCGCGCACAGCGCGGCGGCGGTCAAGGTCTTCTTCAATCGAGTCTCCGCGTTCAAGGTGGCGGCGATTGTCGAGCCAGAAAGCAAAAAGCCCAACCGGTGGAGGGCTGGGCTTGACGCTTTTCTTCGCAATCCTCTCGGGAGGGATGGCTCCCCGACCTGGGCTCGAACCAGGGACCTACGGATTAACAGTCCGGCGCTCTACCAACTGAGCTATCGGGGAACTGCGAAGCCTCTCAGTATAACCAATTTTTGAAGAACGTCAAAACTTTGCTTCGACCGATGCGTGGAACGTGCGCGGCTCGAGGGGGAAAAGATACGCGTGGTTGTACTGGTAGGGCGCCTCGCGCCAGGCGCGGCGATCGAACAGGTTGTCGACGCCCGCGCGCCACACCAGCGTCGTGGTGCCCAGCGCCTGCACGTAGCGCGCGCCGAGGTCGTAGCGCGTCCAGCCCGGGATCTGCACGCTGTTGTCCGGCAGCACCTCGCGCGCGCCTTCGTACGCCATGTTGGCCAGGATGCTGAGGCCGTCCACCTGCGGCACCGCGTACGCAGCGAGCAGCTTCACGGCGCTGTCGGGCACGTTGGTGGGACGCCGCCCGTCCTGGCTGGCGTCGGTGGCCTGCTCGCGGCGCACCCGCTGCAGCATGGCCGACGCGCGCAGCGTGAACGCGCCCGCGCGCGTCTGGGCCTCGGCCTCGAGGCCGCGCGAGCGCGTGATGCCGTCGTGGCCGTACACGGTGGTGCCGTCCGTCGTGATGTCGCCGGCGTAGGCCTGCGTCACGTCGTAGGCGGTCAGGCCCCACGTGGTGGCGCCGGCGGCGTGTTTCCAGCCGAATTCCCACTGGCGGCTCAGCGTGGCCGACAGCGGCTGGCCGTTGTTGATCGCGTCGCCGTGCGTGGGCGCGAGCGTGCTCTCCACGCCTTCGCCCCAGCTCGCGTAGACCATGTCGGCCGGCGTCAGCTGGTGGCTCAGCGACAGCCACGGCGTGCTGAACGTCTGCCGGTAGTCGGTGTCGAACGCGGGGCTGCCGGTGGAGGTCTCGGCCGATTGCCGGCGCAGCTGCGCGTGGCGCACGCCCAGCCAGGCCGTCCAGTCGCTCCCGAGCTGCACCGAGTCGCGCAGGTACAGCTCGTTGTTGCGCTCGGTGCGGTCGGTGTTGGGCGTCAGGGTCGATGGGTTGGAGGGCACGACCGCGGTGCCGGCGATGTTGCCGATGCCCACGAAGTTGTAGGCCTCGTCGTTGAAGCGGCCGATGAAGCGCGTCTGCAAGGTGCCCACGGTGAGCGCGTGCCGCAGCGGACCGGTTTCGAACTCGCCGGACAGCGACACGTCGAGGTCGCGCGTCTGGCGGCGCTCGTCGTCGCTGCGGAAGTCGTAGAGGGCGTAGGTGCCGTCGGCCGCGAAACGGTCGCAGGGGTCGCAGGCCTCGTTGGCACCGAACGCGAACGCGAGGTGGTCGTTGCTGACCAGCCGCTGCTGCAGCGCCTGCACCTTGAAGCGCCACTGCGCGTTCAGCGCCTGGGTGTAGCGCAGCGACATCGTGTTGCCCTGCGTCACCACGGGCAGCGACCAGGGCTGGTCGTTCAGGTTGATGTGCGGGTCGATCGAATGCGGATCGGGCACCACGGGCCCCAGCATGCTGAAGGCGGGCACGCTGGGCTGGGACTGCACGTTGTGCTCGAACTCGAACTCGAGCAGGTGCCGCGCGTCGGGTCGCCAGTCGGTGGCGATGGAGGCCGTGCGCGCGTGGCCGCGGGAGTCGCGCGCGTTGGCATCGAGCCTGTCAGCCGACAGGTTCAGCCGCGCGCCGAACTGGCGCTGCGCGCCGAAGCGCTGGCTGAGGTCGGCGGCCACGCCCAGTGTGCCGGGCTGGACCCAGGACACGGCGACGTCCCGCAGGTCCTGGTCGGGACGCTTGACGACGAGGTTCACCAGCCCGCCCGGCGCGCTGGTGCCGGCCTGCGTGCCGCTGAGACCCTTGAGCACCTCGACGTCCGACTTGTTGTCCAGCGACAGCACCGTCTCGGCGTTGATCGGCAGGCCGTCGCGGCGGAAGTTGGTGCGGTTGTCGACCTGGAAGCCGCGCAACGCGAAGGTGGTCCAGTAGCCCACCGCGTTGTACGAGTCGGTGAGGCTCGCGTCGACGCGCGTGAGGTCGGACAGCGACGTGGCACCGAGATCCTTGAGCACCTGCGCGTCGATCACGTCGACCTGGATCGGCGTGCGGGCCAAGGGCTGCGCGAAGCCGGTGACGCCGGCGGTGTCGGACAGGCTGCGGGCCGTGATCTGCACGGTCTGCACCGGCGTGGCGTCCTGCGCGCGCGCGGCGCCCGCGAGCGCGAGGACGGCCGCGGCCAGCGGCGTGTAGTGCAATGGGGATCGGAAACGAACAACGGAAGCCATCGAGCTCTTTCAAAGCGATGGCAGGGGAGACGGCGTCGGGAGACCGGGACGCGAGTGGCCACGGCAGTGCGACCGCTTCCCTGCGCGAGGATTACCTCGGATCGACGGCTCGCGCCGTCGACCTGGCCGTCCGTGCCGGAGCACTCGCGACCAATCAGGTTCAAAGGGACTTTCTCAGCCAGCCTCTCGGCCAGCACCCCTAGCGAAACTCGCCGCAGGATTGCGACGAGCGCACGAATTGTGCCTCAAACCCCGTGGGGAGGCATCAGGCCTGCGTGTAGGCCGTCTTCACCACGGTGTAGAACTCGGCCGCGTACCGGCCCTGTTCGCGCGGCCCGTAGCTCGATCCCTTGCGGCCGCCGAAAGGCACGTGGTAGTCCACGCCGGCGGTGGGCACGTTGACCATCACCATGCCGGCCTGCGCGTGGCGCTTGAAGTGCGTGGCGTGCTTCAGGCTGGTGGTGACCATGCCCGCGGAGAGGCCGAAGGGCGTGTCGTTGGCCTGCGCCAGGGCCTCGTCGTAGTTGCGCACGCGCGTCACGCTCACCACGGGACCGAACACCTCCTCGCGGCTGATGCGCATCTGCGGCGTTGCCTCGGTGATCAGCGCCGGACGCATGTAGAAGCCGGCGCGGCCGTCGGCGTTGCGTTCGATGGCCTCACCGCCGAAGGCCAGGCGCGCGCCTTCGCCCTGCGCGATGGCCACGTAGTCGAGATCCTGCTTCAGCTGCGTCGCGTCCACCACCGGGCCGATGTCGGTGCCGGCCTTGCGCGCGTCGTCCACCTTCAGCGCCTTCAAGCGCTCGACGACGCCGGCCACGAAGCGGTCGTGGATGGCGTCCGTCACGATCACCCGCGACGACGCGGTGCAGCGCTGGCCGGTGGAGAAGAAGCCGCTCTGCACGGCGCAGTTGACCGCCACGCCGAGGTCGGCGTCGTCGAGCACGATCATCGGGTTCTTGCCGCCCATCTCGAGCTGGAACTTGGCCATGCGCGCCACGCAGGCCTGCGCCACCTTCTGCCCGGTGGCCACCGAGCCGGTGAACGTGATCGCGTCGACGCCGCGATCCTCCAGCAGCGTCGCGCCCACCTCCGAGCCGCGGCCCATCACGAGGTTGAGCACGCCTTGTGGAAGGCCGCAGCGCGACAGGATCTCGCACAGCGCCCACACCGAGGCCGGCACCAGGTCGGCCGGCTTGATCACCACGCAGTTGCCGTACGCGAGCGCCGGCGCAATCTTCCACGCCGGGATCGCGATGGGGAAGTTCCAGGGCGTGATGATGCCCACCACGCCGAGCGGCTCGCGCGTGAGCTCCACGCCCACGCCGGGCCGCACCGAGGGCAGGGCCTCGCCGCCGGGCCGCAGCGCCTCGCCGGCGAAGAACTTGAAGATGTTGCCGGCGCGCTGGACCTCGCCGATCGCCTCGGGCAGCGTCTTGCCTTCCTCGCGCGCGAGCAGGTCGCCCAGCTCGGCGCGGCGCGCCAGGATCTCGGTGCCGGCGGCGTCCAGGATGTCGAAGCGCTGCTGCGGCGTGCTCAGGCTCCAGCCCGCGAAGGCCTGGCGCGCGGCGGCAATGGCCTGGCGCGTCTGCGCGGCGTCGGCCTGCGCGTATTCGCCGACGACGTCGCTGGTGTCGGACGGATTGACGTTGCGCGACGCGCGCGCGCCGGCGACCCATTCGCCGCCGATGAGGTTCTTGAACATGGCGTTTCCTTGTTGCGGATTACTGCGGACCGAGCCTGGAGATTAGCGCGCTCAGCGCGTCGAACTCGTCCGGCTTCAGCTCGGACAGCGGCGGCCGCACCGGGCCCGCCGTGTGGCCCACCGCGGTGGCGCCGGCCTTCACGATGGACACGGCGTAGCCCTCGCCCTGGTTGCGCAGCGCGATGTAGGGCAGGAAGAAGTCGCGGATCAGGCGGTTGGTGGTCACCATGTCGCCGTCCACCTGCGCCTGGTAGAACTGCATCGCCGTCCGCGGGATGAAGTTGAAGACCGCCGACGAATACACGGGGCAGCCCATCGCGTTGTAGGCGCCGGCGAAGACCTCCGCCGTGGGCAGGCCGCCGAGGTAGGTGAAGCGGTCGCCGAGGGTCTGGCGCACGGCCACGAACTTCTCGATGTCGCCCACGCCGTCCTTGAAGCCGACCAGGTTCGGGTGGCGGTCGGCCAGCACCTGCAGGCTGGCGGGCGTGAGCCTGCAGCCGCCGCGGTTGTACACCACCACGCCGATGCGCACGCTGCGGCACACGGCGCCGACGTGCTCGATCAGGCCTTCCTGGCTGCCCTCGGTGAGGTAGTGCGGCAGCAGCAGGATGCCTTGCGCGCCGAGGCGCTCGGCCTCCTGCGCGTACTTGATGGCCAGCGTGGTGCCGCCGCCGGCGCCCGCGACGATGGGGGTGCGGCCACGGCAGGTGTCCAGCGACACCTTCACGACCTGGCTGTACTCCTCGGGCTCCAGCGAGAAGAACTCGCCGGTGCCGCCGGCGGCGAACAGCACCGACGCGCCGTAGGGCTGCAGCCACTCCAGGCGCTCGGCGAACGGCCGGGGCGCGAACTTCAGGTCGGCGTCGAAATCGGTGAGCGGGAACGAGAGCAGGCCGTGGCCGAGGACGGCCTTGAGTTCTTGCGGAGACATGGCGAGAGGTCTTTCGTGCGGAGTGTTGGAAAACTTGTCAGTCATCGTACAACTAAGCGAAAGGGAAATCAACAAGATGTCATCCTGCGCGCAGCCGCAGGACCCACGCGGGCCGACGCGGCGCCTCAGCGCGATTCGGTCTGCGAGCGCCGCCGCCGTTCGCGGCTGTTGGCCAGGTGCGTGCGCATCGCGGCGCGCGCGCCCTCGGCGTCCTGCGCCGCGATCGCGTCGTAGATGCTCTCGTGCTCGCCGTTGACGCGGCGCAGGTACTCGCGGCGCTCGTCGGTCATCACCTGCGCCGGCTCGAGGCGGGCGCGCGGGATGATGCGGCTGCCCAGCGTGGTCATGAGGTCGGCGAAGTGGTCGTTCTGCGTGGCGCGGGCCACTTCCTGGTGGAACTGGAAGTCGGCGGCCACCGCGTCGTGGCCGTGCTCCAGCGCGAGTGCCAGCGCGTCGAGCGCCTTGCGCATCGCGTCGAGGTTGGCCTCGGTGCGGCGCTGCGCGGCGAGCGCGGCGGCCTCGGTCTCGAGTCCGATGCGCAGCTCCAGCACCGCCACCACGTCCTGCAGCGTGCCGTACTGCTCGCGGCTGATCTTGAAGCCGGTGTCCTCGCCGAGGCCCAGCACGAAGGTGCCGATGCCGTGGCGGGTCTCGACGAGGCCCGAGGCCTGGAGCTTGGACAGCGCCTCGCGTACCACCGTGCGGCTGACGTCGAACTCGGCCATGATGGCGGCCTCGGTGGGCATCTTGTCGCCCACCTTCAGGCGGCCGTCGCGGATGCGTTCGCTGAGCGAGGAGACGAGTTCGAGCGCGAGGGAGCGGGGACGGCGTCGTGCGATTTCGGTGGAGGTCATGACTCGGAGTTAACCCTGATCGGCCGGCGCAGGAGAGAGCATAAAGTACGAGCTTGCGTTGTACGACAACTGACGACGTACTACAAGTATTCTTTGGACTTTACCAAGAACGGGCTGAAAGCGATCCCATCGGGTTTCAAGGGCCCGACGTTCGCCAGCCCGGGCCCCGACGAGACGACGATGACCGAGACGATTTCCAGGCCACCTCTGACGATCCGCATGCATGACGCCGACAACGTGGCCATCGTCGCCAACGACGGCGGCCTGCCAGCCGGCACGCTGCTGCCCGCGGGCGTGCCGGGCGCGGGCGTCACGCTGCGCGACAAGGTGCCTCAGGGACACAAGGTGGCGCTGGTCGATATCGCCGAGGGCGCCCCCGTGCTGCGCTACGCCGTGCCCATCGGCTATGCGCTGAAGGCCATCCCGGCCGGCGCATGGGTGCACGAACGACTGATCCAGATGCCCTCGGCGCGCGCGCTGGAAGGCCTCCCGATGGCCACCGTGACGCCGCCGGCCGCGGAGCCGCTGACCGGCTTCACGTTCGAGGGCTACCGCAACGCCGACGGCTCGGTGGGCACGCGCAACATCCTCGCCATCACGACCACGGTGCAGTGCGTGGCCGGCGTCGTCGACGTCGCCGTCGCGCGCATCAAGTCGGAGCTGCTGCCGCAGTTCCCGAACGTCGACGACGTCGTCGGCCTGGAGCACACCTACGGCTGCGGCGTGGCCATCGACGCGCCCGACGCCCACATCCCGATCAGGACGCTGCGCCACATCTCGCTGAACCCGAACTTCGGCGGCGAGGTGATGGTGGTGAGCCTGGGCTGCGAGAAGCTGCAGCCCGATCGCCTGCTGCCGCCCGGCAGCTTCCCCATCGCCGACCAGCGCGATCCGGCGCTGGGCCCCGAGACCGTGTGCCTGCAGGCCGAGTCGCACGTGGGCTTCATGTCGATGATCGATGACATCGTCGCCAGCGCGAAGCCGCACCTCGCGCGCCTGGACGCGCGCCGGCGCGAGACCGTGCCCGCGAGCGAACTGGTGGTGGGCGTGCAGTGCGGCGGCAGCGACGCGTTCTCCGGCGTCACCGCCAACCCCGCGGTGGGCTACTGCGCCGACCTGCTGGTGCGCGCCGGCGCCACCATCATGTTCAGCGAGAACACGGAAGTGCGCGACGCCGTCGACCAGCTCACCCGCCGCGCCGCCACGCCCGAGGTGGCCGACGCCATCGTGCGCGAGCTCGGCTGGTACGACCGCTACCTCGACCGCGGCCGCGTCGACCGCGCCGCGAACACCACGCCAGGCAACAAGGCCGGCGGCCTCTCGAACATCGCGGAAAAGGCGATGGGCTCCATCGTCAAGAGCGGCTCGTCGGCCATCGCGCACGTGCTGCCTCCAGGCGAGAAGCTGCGCCCCGACCAGCGCGGCCTGGTCTACGCGGCGACGCCCGCCAGCGACTTCATCTGCGGCACGCTGCAACTGGCCGCCGGCATGAACCTGCATGTCTTCACCACCGGCCGCGGCACGCCCTATGGCCTGGCCGAATGCCCGGTGATCAAGGTGGCCACGCGCAGCGATCTGGCGCGGCGCTGGCACGACCTGATGGACGTCAACGCGGGCCGCATCGCCGACGGCGAGGCGACGATTCCCGAGCTGGGGTGGGAGCTGTTCCGCCTGCTGCTGGACGTGGCGAGCGGCAGGAAGACCTGGGCCGAGCACTGGAAGCTGCACAACGCGCTGGTGCTGTTCAACCCGGCGCCGGTGACTTGAAGCGGCCTTGCCGGCGGCCACGTTTGATTTCGAGAGATCGCTTCGGCGCAGTTTGCGGGCATTGGCGTGTTCACTGCCTTAGCGCCTCGAATCGGCCATTGCGAACCTCGGTCAGGTGCAGCTCGCGTTTGGCATCGCCGTAGGCATCGAGGGAAAAATCTCCATCGAGGCCAGGCCACTGGCTGGGCACGGATAGCGTTGCGCGCAAGGAGTTTGCGCCGCGTCGATTGAGCGCACTGACGCCCAACATGACTGCTTCATAGCTCTGAACTGCGGGCGTCGTCGGCGCTTCGCCAAAGCGTGCACGATAGCGAGCGACGAAGTCGCGCATACGCGGCAGTGGGCTCTCAAGGTCGACAGCCTGCAAGGCGATGGCGCCCTCGGTTGCGCGGCCACCAATCTGCAGGAACTGCACGTTCGCACCCCAGGGGGACAGGGCAACTACAGTGTGGGGCGCATTGCGCCGAATGTGCTGCGTGACGATGGCTGCATCACTTGGGCCGTTCACAAGGATGACGGCATCAGGACGCTTGATATCGATTCGACCCATCGCATCGGAAAACTCGAGCGAGCTTCCGGATCGGTAGCCGAGTTCGGTGGACTCCGCTCCGCTCAGATTCGAAAATTCCACTGCTGCGGCATGGCCGAAGCTCGAGGAGTAGGCGCCATTGGTGACGTCCATGAGCACAACAATCGAACGCACCCCACGATCGCGCAGCAAACGCGCGAGTTGACGGGCTCCGGCGGGCGCATCAGCGGCCGTGCGAAAGAAGAAATCGTCCTTGGCCGACAGTTCATCTGTCGTGGCCGTCGGAGAAATCAGGACGATCCCCAGTCGATTGGCCTCGGGTACGGCGGCGACGGCCATCGAGCTCGTCATCGGTCCGACGACAAAGGCCGCGCCGCGCGACGCGAATGACGCAATCGCCGACCGCGCTGCGTTCGGGTCGTTTCGATCATCCTCGACAAGGAGTTCGTAGCGCACCCCGTGTTCGACGTTGAGCGTCTCCACGGCAAGCTGAGCACCATTGCGCCCCCCGACTCCGAGCTCTGAAATCAAGTCGCCCAAGAATCCGATGCGAACACCCTCAGGCGGCCGGCATCCGACGATTGCCGCCAGCAGGCAGGCTGCGGCGACCGCAAATGCTGATTGAAACGAAGTGCGAGCAAACATGCGTTCTAGCGGCAGCGTAACCTCGGCAAGGACGGCAAGGGGCCGAGTCGTGACGCATCATCCCCTCATGCCGACGGCCCGGGTTGCCCCCATTCAGCCGGCTGCAAGGTGCTGTCTGCCACGTACGAACAACCGGGAGGGACTCGACTAGACCCCCAGCAGCTTGTGGATCCGCGAGCTGCTGGTGGTGTACTCGAGTGGCCCGTCGTCGCCCGGACTGAGGTGACCCGCCACGCCCGCGGCCGCCAGCGTGGCCTCGTGGAAGGCCGACAGGATCAGCCGCTGCTTGCCCGGGTAGTGCACGACATCGCCGATGGCGAACAGGCCCGGCACGCTCGTCTGGAATTTCGCCGTTTCCACCTGCACCTGGCGGCGCTCCAGCGCGAGGCCCCAGTCGGCGAAGGGGCCCAGCTTGGGCGACAGGCCCTGCAGCACGACGACGGTGTCCACGGGCAGCGGCACGCTGGCGCCAGTGGCGTCCAGCAGCGTCAGGGCGGTGAGGCGATCACCGTCGACCTCGAGGCCCGTGGGCTGGCCCGCGATGAAGCGCAGGCCGCCCGCGCTGCAGGCGTGGCGGAACGCGGCCACGGTGTCGTCGCCGGCGTCGAACGCGTCGCGGCGGTGGATGAGCGTCACGCGCGCGGGCGCGTCGCCAGCCCCGCGCGTGATTGCGTCGCACAGGCGCGTGGCGAACTCCAGCGCCTGCTCGGTGGCGCCGGACACCAGCACCTGCTTGCCGGCGAGCGCCGTGGAGGGGACGCGCTCGGCGTGGTGGAACAGCTGGCGGCCCTCGAACACGTCGAGGCCGGCCACCTTGAGCGTGCGCGGCACGAAGGCGCCCACGCCGGCGGCCAGAACGATGGCGCCGCAGTCGAAGTGCAGGCCGGCGCGGGTGCGCACGTCGAAGCGGCCATCGCCGGTGCGCCCGACCTGGCTCACCAGCTGGTCGAAGTGGAAGGGGGTGGCGAAGGGGCGGATCTGCTCGAGCAGGCGGTCCGTCAGCTCACGGCCGGTGCAGGCGGGGAGGGCCGGGATGTCGTAGATCGGCTTGTCGCCGTAGAGCTCGACGCACTGGCCGCCCGCGAAGGGCAGGGCGTCGACGACGTGCGCCGAGATCTCGCGCAGCCCCAGCTCGAACACCTGGAACAGGCCCGCGGGGCCGGCGCCGATGATCAGCGCGTCGGTCTTGATGGGAGCGGCCATCGCTTGGGCGCGTGCCGTGAAACCATCAACGGGCGATCACTTGATCAGCTCGCCGAGTTTGTCCTTCTTGTCTTTCCACTCGTCCGCATCGGGCAGCGCGGCCTTGCGCTTGGTGATGCTGGGCCAGTTCTTGGCCAGGTCGGCGTTGATCTTGATGAACGCGAGCTGGTCGCCGGGCACGTCCTCCTCGGGCAGGATCGCGTTGACCGGGCACTCGGGGATGCACACGGCGCAGTCGATGCACTCGTCCGGGTCGATCGCCAGGAAGTTGGGGCCTTCGCGGAAGCAGTCGACAGGGCACACGTCCACGCAATCGGTGTACTTGCAACGGATACAGGCTTCGGTAACGACGTGGGTCATGGCAACGGGTGCGTGGCGAAAGGCTGGAGCAACCAGGATTCTAAGGCTTGGAGGCTGCCGGGAGCGAGGGCAGGGCGATGGAGTCGGTCGTGGGTGTGGTGGTCGTGCTCAGCGCGGTCGCGCCGATGCCGACGATGACCACCGTCGGGCGGCCGCCGTGCAGCACCACGGCCTCGGGCAGGGTGGCTACGCGATGGTCGCTGCCGTGCTGGTCGGGCCAGCCGGCGCGCGACACGACGGCCACCGGCGTATCGGGCGGCCAGCCGGCGCCCAGCAGGCGGCGCGACAGCGCGGCGAGCTGGCGGCCGGCCATGTAGAAGACCTCGGTGTCGGCGCCGCGCGTGGCCACCAGCTCGCCGGCGCGCGTCATGGCCGTGCTCAGCGCGACGCTGCGGCCGCTGCCGCGCCGCGTCAGCGGGCGCTTGAGATCGGCCGCGGCGGCGATCGCCGCGGTGACGCCCGGCACCACCTCGCACGGGATGCCTGCCGCGGCCAGCGCGTCCAGTTCCTCGTCGAGGCGGCCGAACACGCTCGGGTCGCCGCCCTTGAGCCGTACCACGGGGCCGCCGGCGCGCGCGTGCTGCACCAGCAGCGCGTTGATGCGCGCCTGCGCGGTGGAGTCGCAGAAGCCGCGCTTGCCCACGTCGATCCACTCGGCGTTGGGCGCCATCTCGCGCAGCGCCGGGTCGACCAGCGCGTCGTGCAGCACCACGCGCGCGGCGGCCAGCGCGCGCGCGCCGCGCAGCGTGATCAGGTCGGCGGAGCCCGGACCGGCGCCGACGATGGTGACACGGGTCATGCCGCGACGGCGTCGGAGGCCGTCTTGGTGGCGTGCAGGCCGCACTCCTTGGCGGCCTCGTCTTCCCACCACCAGCGGCCGGCGCGGAAGTCCTCGCCCACGGCGATGGCGCGCGTGCAGGGTTCGCAGCCGATGCTGGGCATGAACTCGTCGTGCAGCGGGTTGTAGGGCACGTCGTGCGAGGCGATGTAGTGCCAGACGTCGTTCCACGTCCAGTCGGCCAGCGGGTTGACCTTGGTGCGGCCGTTGGCCTCGGTCTCGATGAAGGGCACCGTGCCGCGGTTGTTCGACTGCTCGCGGCGCAGGCCCGTGATCCACGCGCCGCGGCCGTCCAGCATGCGGCCCAGCGGCTCCATCTTGCGCATGCCGCAGCAGGCCTTGCGCAGCTCGAGGCTCTTGTACATCGCGTCCTCGCCGTTGGCGCGCACGAAATGGATCACCTGCTCCTCGCGCGGACGGTAGACCTCCACCTTCAGGCCGTAGCGCTCCTCGATGCGCGGGATCAGCGCCGAGGTCTGCGGATGCAGCTTGCCGGTCTCCAGCGTGCCGATGGCGACGGGCAGCGCCAGCCGCGCGATCAGGTCGGTGACGACCATGTCCTCGGCGCCCAGGCTGGTGGCCTGCACGATGCTGCCGCGGTGATCCTGCGCGGCGCTGCGCAGCAGCTCGATCGTCGCGTCGAGCTTGGCGGCGAAGTCGGCGCTGGCGCGCGCGTACAGCGCGATGGCCGACGCCGTGGCGGGCGCCTGCAGCGACGAAAAGCTGGAGATTTCGGAAACGCTCATGTCAAGCTGCCTCGCGCGCGAAATGCGGCTGGGGTTGGACGACGTCGCCCTGGTAGTGGCCGGCGGGGAAGAAGCCGAGCGCGCGCTCGGCGGAGGCCTGGCGCTGGCCTTCGCGCAGCACCACGGCGTCGAAGCCGGAGCGCTGCAGCAACGGCAGCATGTCGACGACGACGTCGCCGGTGGCCCGCACCTCGCCCGCGTAGCGCAGGCGCGCGCGCAGCACGTGGGCCTGCGAGTACGCGCGGCCGTCCACCCACTTCGGGAACTCGAGGGCCACCAGCGCGAAGCGCGGCAGGTCGGCCGCCAGCGTCTCGACGTCGGTGGTGTTGGGCAGCAGGATGCCCAGCGGTACGTCGCGCGGCCAGCTGTCGCGCACGGCCTCCCACTGGGCGAGCGTGAGCAGGCGATGCGGCGCGGGGCCGGCGATCTCGGAGTCGGGCAGCAGGAGCCAGGAGTCCGTGTGCTTGTCGATGAATTTCACTGGGGTGTTCCTGTTCATGCGGCGACGGCGGTCTCGCGGCGCACCAGATCGGTGGCGGCGCGGAACGGGGCGATGCCGATACGGCGGGCGGTATCCACGAAGCGCTCGTTGGCGGCGCGCTGGTCGCGGAAGGTCTCGATCAGCGCCTGGATCACGGCGGGCACTTCCTCGGCCGCGAACGACGGGCCGATCACCTTGGCGGGCACCGCGGCGCCGCTGAGCGTGCTGCCGTCCGAGCCGCCGACGCTGACCTGGTACCACTCGCTGCCGTCCTTGTCGATGCCGAGGATGCCGATGTGGCCCGTGTGGTGGTGGCCGCAGGAGTTCATGCAGCCGCTGATGTGCAGGTCGATGTCGCCGAGGTCGAGCAGCGCGTCGAGGTCGTCGAACTGCTCGGTGATGGCGGCCGCGATGGGGATCGAACGGGCGTTGGCCAGCGCGCACAGGTCGCCGCCGGGGCAGGCGATCATGTCGGTGAGCAGGCCGATGTTGGGCGTGGCGAAGCCGGCTTCCTGAGCGGCGTGCCAGACGGCGCGGAGATCGGCCTCGCGCACCCACGGCAAGATCAGGTTCTGGTCGTGCGACACGCGCAGCTCGCCCAGCGAGTAACGGTCGGACATCGTGGCCGCGGCCTCCATCTGCGCCGACGTGACGTCGCCGGGCGGCAGGCCCGGGCGCTTCAGCGACAGCGTGACGGCGCGGTAGCCCTCGATCTGGTGCGCGTGCACGTTGCGGTCCAGCCAGCGCAGGAAGGCCACCGGCGCGGCGCCGGTTCGGTTCGGGTCGAAGCCGCCGATGGCCGGGCGCACCTTCCCGGGACGCGTGAAGTTGGCGGCGATGCGGTCGAATTCGGCCTGCGGCACCACGTGCTCATGGCCGCCCTCGTCGTCGGCCAGGATCTTGCGGTACTCCTCGTTGACCTGGTCGAAGAACTTCTGGCCCTCGGCCTTCACGAGGATCTTGATGCGCGCCTTGTACGCGTTGTCGCGGCGGCCGAAGCGGTTGTACACGCGCACGATCGCCTCGATGTAGACCAGGATCTGGTTCCACGGCAGGAACTCGGTGGCCACCGTGCCGATGACCGGCGTGCGGCCCATGCCGCCGCCCACCAGCACCTTGAAGCCGATCTCGCCGGCCTCGTTCTTCACCAGTTGCAGGCCGATGTCGTGCCAGGCGATTGCGGCGCGGTCCTCCAGCGAGCCGCTGACGGCGATCTTGAACTTGCGCGGCAGGAAGGCGAACTCCGGCTGCAGCGTGCTCCACTGGCGCAGCAGCTCGCAGTACGGGCGCGGGTCGACGATCTCGTCGGGGGCGATGCCGGCGAACACGTCGGAGGTGATGTTGCGGATGCAGTTGCCCGAGGTCTGGATGCCGTGCATGTCGACATCTGCCAGCAAGTCCATCGCATCTGCCGCCTTCGGCAGTGGAATCCAGTTGAACTGCGCGTTCTGGCGGGTGGTGAAATGCAGGAAGTCGCGGTCGAGCTCCCGGGCCATGCGGGCCAGCTGGCGCAACTGGCGGCTGGCGAGCTCGCCGTAGGGAATGGCCACGCGCAGCATCGGCGCGTGGCGCTGCACGTACCAGCCGTTCTGCAGGCGCAGGGGGCGGAAGTCGTCGTCGGCCAGCTCGCCCGCCAGGTTGCGTTCCAGCTGGTCGCGGAACTGAGCGGCGCGGCTGCGCACAAACTGGCGATCGAATTCGGTGTACTGGTACATCGTTTGTCTTTTCGTTGCTCGACGGGAGGCGGACGCTCCAGCCCTGATTGAAGGGACAATGTAGTGAAGCTTCTTCATAACCGGAACTACACTTTTTCTATGGGATCATGCTTGTGAGGAATATGGAAATTCGCTTTCCGACCATCCGCGTCGTCGGTGCCGGCCTGGCGCTCGCCGCAACGCTGCTGCTGTCGGCCTGCGGCACCAATCCGGTGAGCCGGCCCGTGGCGGAGCAGGCGGCGGTCTGCCCGCCGCCGGCCTCCGCCCCGGTGGTGGCCGAGGTGGCGCCGCCGCCCAAGCCGATGCGCCCGCCGCGCGTCGCGCTGGCGCTCGGCGGCGGCGCCGCCCGCGGATTCGCCCACATCGGCGTGATCGAGGTGCTGGAAGAAAACGGCATCCACCCGGACATCGTCACCGGCACCTCGGCCGGCAGCCTGGTGGCGGCCCTGTACGCGTCGGGCCGCACCGGCAAGGAACTGGAGAGCATCGCCCTCAACATGGACGAGTCAGCGCTGACCGACTGGTCGTTCCCCGGCCGCGGCCTGATCCGCGGCGAGGCGCTGGCGCGCTACGTGCGCGAGGCGACCGGCAACAAGCCGCTCGAGCAGATGAAGATCCCGCTGGGCATCGTCGCCACCGACCTCGACACTGGCAAGCCCATCCTGTTCCGCCGCGGCGACGTGGGCACCGCGGTGCGTGCGTCGAGCGCCGTGCCGGCCGTGTTCCAGCCCGTCCGGCTGGGCGCGCACGAGTACGTCGACGGCGGCCTGGCCTCGCCCGTGCCCGTGCGTTCCGCGCGCGAGATGGGCGCCGACGTGATCATCGCGGTCGACATCTCGCAACTGCCCGACGGCGGCGACACCAGCAATGCGCTGCACATGCTGCTGCAGACGTTCTCCATCATGGGCCGCAGCATCAACGAGCTGGAGCTGAAGGAGGCCGAGATCGTGCTGCGCCCCAAGCTGCCCGGCGTCGCCGGCACCGACTTCACCGTGCGCAAGAAGAACATCGAGGCCGGCCGCGCGGCCGCGCTGGCGATGCTGCCGGAGATCAAGGCGAAGGTGGCGATGCAGGTGCCGCTGGTGCGGTGAGCCTCTCCCGCGCGAGTTCGATGAAGGCGCGCAGCTTGGGCGCCTGCGATGCCCGCCGCGGAAAGTAGAGGAACAACCCCGGCTCCTCGAACGCGTTGCGCGGCAGCACCTGCCGCAGCGCACCCGCGCGCAGTTCCGCGCGCGCGAGCGGCTCGAACAGGTAGGCGATGCCCACGCCGGCCAGCGCCAGTTCCTTGGCGTGCAGCGCGTCGGTGACGCGCACGCTGCCGTTGACCGCCTTCGCCACGGCCTGGCCGCTGTCGCGCAGGTCCCAGTCGTAGACGGCGCCCGAGGTGACGAAGCGGTAGCCGATGCAGTTGTGGCCGTCGAGGTCGCGCAAGGCCTGCGGCGTGCCGCGCGCGGCGAGGTAGCCGGGCGAGGCGACCATGATCGAGTGGAAGGGCGGCGTCAGGCGCACCGCCACCATGTCCTGCGCCACGGTGTGGCCCAGCCGGATGCCGGCGTCGAAACCCTGCGCGACGATGTCGGCCAGGCCGTCGTCGCAGGTCACCTCGACGGTGAGTTCGGGATGCCGGCGGGCCAGTTCGGCCAGTAGCGCCGTCACGACGATGGACATGGCCACCCGGGGCGCATTCAGGCGCAGCGTGCCGGTGATTCGACCCAGGGCCGCGCCCAGGCGATCGGCGGCGTCGGCGATCTCTGCCAGCGCCGGGCCGATGCTGGCGATGAAGGCCGAGCCGGCCTCCGTCAGGCGCACGCTGCGGGTGGTGCGCGCGAACAGGGGTTGGCCCAGGCTCGCCTCGACCGCTTGTACCGCGTGGCTCACCGCCGAGGGACTCATGCCCATGTCGTTGGCCGCCGCGGCGAACCCGCCACGGCGGTGCACGGCGAGCACGACGGGCAGGTGGGTGAGCAGGGCGCGGTCCATTCATGAATGATATCGAACAAGGAATGCGATCTGTGCTTATTTATCGATGAATCGAATCGCGGGACAGTGGACTCATGCGCTCGACGTGGCGCCCACCGCAACCCTCGAAAGGATCCGCCATGACCACCACCACCCCGACCTGGTTCATCACCGGCACGTCTTCCGGCTTCGGCCGTGCCTTCGCCGAGCACGCGCTCGCGCAGGGGCACCGGGTCGTCGCGACGGCGCGCCGCGTCGACGCTCTCGCCGATCTCGTGGCCCGGGCGCCAGACCGCGTCCTGGCCCTGGAACTCGACGTCGCCGCCGCGGGAGCGCCCGAGCGCGCGATCCGCGCGGCGGTCGAGCGCTTCGGCCGCATCGACGTGGTCATCAACAACGCCGGCTACGGCGTGGTGGGTGGCCTGGAGGAGACACCCGACGCGGAACTGCGCGCCTTGATGGACACCAACTTCTTCGGCGCGATGGCGGTGATGCGGGCCGCGCTGCCGGTGTTGCGCGAGCAGCGCGGCGGGGCGATCGTCAACATCTCCAGCCTGGGCGGCCAGCTGTCGTTCGCCGGTTTCAGCGCCTACTCGGCCTCGAAGTTCGCGCTGGAAGGCGCCTCCGAGGCCCTGGCGCAGGAACTGGCGCCGTTCGGGGTGAAGGTGCTGATCGTCGAGCCGGGCCAGTTCCGCACGCAGCTGGCCGGGGCCGGGATGCGCCACATGCCCGTGATCGAGGCCTATACCCAGGTGGTGGGCGGCACGCGCGAGTTCGCCCACACGATGCACGAGACCCAGGCCGGCGACCCGCGCAAGGCGGCCGCGGCGATCGAGCGCGCGCTGGCCGCGCCGCGCACGCCGCTGCGGCTGCCGCTCGGCGGCGATTCGGTGGACGCGGTGCGCGCCCACGCCCAGGCGATGCTGGCCGACATGGCCGAGTGGGAGTCGGTGAGCCGCGGCACCGACTTCGATGTCGTCCGGTGACGAGCGCTCGAGGGCGTGCGATGGATGCGGCGGTCCGCTCTGCCGTGAGATGATTTCGACCAGCAGCCGGGGTTCTTTCGGCTCGCTCACCCGAAGACGTGCCCGACGGCACGATCTTCCTACGCCGCCCCCTGCGAGCATTCGATGACCGCTGACGCCTTCGCCGCCTCCCCGACGGAGCGCCCCACGCCGCCCACGCGAGGCGAGGCCTTCGCCTACTGGCTGAAGCTCGGCTTCATCAGCTTCGGCGGCCCGGCCGGCCAGATCGCCCTCATGCACGAGGAGCTCGTCGAGCGGCGGCGCTGGATTTCCGAGAAGCGGTTCCTGCATGCGATGAACTACTGCATGCTGTTGCCCGGGCCGGAGGCGCAGCAGCTGGCGACCTACATCGGCTGGCTGATGCATCGCACCTGGGGCGGCATCGTCGCCGGCGCATTGTTCGTGCTGCCGTCGTTGCTCATCCTGATCGGCCTGTCCTGGGTCTACATGGCGTTCGGCAACCTGCCGGCCATCGCGGGGGTGTTCTACGGCATCAAGCCGGCCGTCACGGCGCTGGTCGTGCACGCCGCATACCGCGTGGGGTCGAGGGCCCTGAAGAACGCGTGGCTGTGGAGCATCGCGGCCGCGGCGTTCCTGGCCATCTTCGCGTTCAACGCGCCGTTTCCGCTCATCGTGGCGGCGGCCGGCTGCATCGGATATGTGGGGGGCCGCTACAAGCCCGAGAGATTCCGGATCGGGGGTGGTCACGGCCCGTCGTCGAGAGAGTTCGGGCCGGCCCTCATCGACGACGACACGCCCACGCCCGAGCACGCGCGGTTCAGGTGGGCGCGGTTCAGGCTCGTGCTTGTGTCGTTCCTCGCGCTGTGGGCGGTCGCCCTCGGCTCGCTGACCCTGGCCTTCGGCTGGAATGCCGTGCTGCCGCAGATGGGATGGTTCTTCACCAAGGCACCGCTGCTCACGTTCGGCGGCGCCTACGCGGTGCTGCCCTACGTCTACCAGGGCGCCGTCGACCACTACCACTGGCTCACGGCCGCGCAGATGATCGATGGCCTGGCGCTCGGCGAGACGACGCCGGGACCCCTCATCATGGTCGTCTCCTTCGTCGGCTTCGCAGGCGGCTGGACGCACGCCCTCTTCGGCAGCGACTCGCTGTTCCTCGCCGGCGCGGCGGCGGCGGCCGTGGTGACCTTCTTCACCTTCCTGCCGTCGTTCTTCTTCATCCTGCTGGGCGCGCCGTTCATCGAGTCGGCGCACGGCAACGTCAGGTTCACGGCGCCGCTGACGGGCATCACCGCCGCGGTGGTGGGCGTGATCATCAACCTGGCGGTGTTCTTCGCCTGGCACGTGCTGTGGCCGCGGGGCCTGGCCGGCCGCTTCGAATGGCCGTCGGCACTCATCGGCCTGGCGGCGGCCATCGCGCTCTTCCGGTTCAAGACCGGCGTCATTCCCGTCGTGCTGGCGTCGGGATTGGCGGGCCTTGTACTCAGGCTGTTGCCTTGAAATGAAAAAACCCGGCCGGGGCCGGGTTCTTCTGGGGCGCCGCCAGGGGCGCCGTCGCTTCCTGGAAGATCAGGCGGCGGTCTTCTTGGCGGCCTTGGCCGTGGTCTGCGTGGCCTTGACGGCGGTGTTGGTCAGCGTCTGGAAGTTGGCTTCGGCGACGTCGGCGGCCTGCTTGGTGGCCTTCTGCACGCTTTCCATCGCGTTGGTGGCGGCGGCGATGGCCGACTTCACCAGGGCGGCGGCGGACTCGGTGCCGGCCGGGGCGTTCTTGACGGCACTGTCGACGGCGCCGTTGAACTTGGCCTGGGCGGACGCGACCTGGGCTTCGGCGACCTTGGTCACTTCGGCGTTGGTGGACGCGGCGATGTCGTACAGGTGGCGGCCGTAGGCGGCGGCCTTCTCGGCGGCGGGCTGCAGCAGGCCGGCTTGCAGGGCCAGCAGTTCCTGGGCATCCTTGGCGCCAAGGCTGGCGACGGCCGCGCCTTGCGCTTCGCCCAGCGACGCCTTGGCCACTTGCAGGTTCAGCTCGACGAGCTTCTCCACGCCTTCGAACGCCTTGTTGGTCAGGTCGAACAGGGTTTCGAGGTTGGCCTTCTGGGCGGCAACGATTTGTTCAGCGGTCAGCATGGGATAGATCTCCTGAGGTTTCTGGGTGGAAAGCCGGGTTGCATGGCGCCGCAAATCGTTTGCTGCAGTGCAACATGGGCTCAAGTATAGGGCGGTACGAGGCTTTTGCAAGCGACTTTGCTGCAGCGCACCATCCTTTAGGGGGATCCCTCCAACGCGTCATCGTTTGTACACCCGCCCGTGATTGCTTTCCACTTCGATCCGCATGTTCTTCCGCTCCCACCGGGGCATCGGTTCCCCATCGGCAAGTACGGTCTTCTGCGCCGCCGGGTCGAGGCCGATCCGCGCGGCATCGAGCTGCGCATCGCCGGGCCGGCCAGCGAGGGCGAGCTGGCGCTGGCCCACGATCCCGGCTACATCGCCGACGTGCTGGGCGGCACGCTGGGCGCCGCTTGCCAGCGCGAGATCGGCTTCGAGTGGACGCCGGCGCTGGCCGCGCGCGCCGTGTATTCGGTGGGGGCCACGATCGCGGCGGCGCGCATGGCGCTGTCGGAGGGCCGCGACGGCGGCGTCAGCGCCAGCCTGGGCGGTGGCACGCACCACGCCAACGCCACGCAGGGCTCGGGCTACTGCGTGTTCAACGACGTGGCGGTGGCGGCGCGGCTGATGCAGGCCGAATGGCACCGGCGCCGGCGGGCGCTGCTGCAGGTGGCGGTGATCGACCTCGACGTGCACCAGGGCAACGGCACCGCGGCCATCTTCGCCGACGACGACACCGTGTTCACGTTCTCCATGCACGGCGAGCGCAACTTCCCGTTCCGCAAGTCGCCGGGCGACCTCGACGTGGGGCTGCCGGACGGCTGCACCGACGCCGTCTACCTGGACGCGCTGCGGCCGGCCCTGGACACCGTCTGGGAGCGTCTCGCGGGCCGCCCGCCGGGCCTCGCGTTCTACGTGGCGGGCGCCGATCCGCACGAAGGCGACCGCCTGGGGCGGCTCAAGCTGACCACGGCCGGCCTCGCGGCGCGCGACGAGATCGTGCTGGACGCGCTGCGCGAGCGCGGCATCCCCGCGGTGGTGCTGATGGCCGGCGGCTACGGCCACGTCGTCGACACCACGGTGGACGTGCACCTGCAGACGCTGCGCATCGCCGAGCGCGCCCAGGGGGCTTGGGCGCACGCGAACGTCGCCTGAGCGGCGTCGCACACAATGGAGCACTGCCGTCTCCTGTTCCGACGATGAGCGCCACAGCCACCGCCCCCGAACCGACCCGCCGCGGCCCCGAGCCGCGCGGCGCCTACGCCGCCTTCCGCCCCATCACCACGCGCTGGATGGACAACGACGTCTACGGCCACATCAACAACGTCGTCTACTACAGCTTCTTCGACACGGCTGTCAACGGGCTGCTGGTGGACGCCGGCGTGCTCGACATCCACGCCGGCGACGTGATCGGCCTGGTCGTGGAGACGCAGTGCAACTACTTCGCGCCGATCGCGTTCCCGCAGGCGGTGGCCGCGGGCGTGCGCGTGGCGCAGCTCGGGCGCTCCAGCGTGCGCTACGAGATCGGCCTGTACGCCGGCGACGCGCCCGAGAGCGCGGCCGCCGGCCATTTCGTCCATGTCTACGTCGACCGCGCCACGCGCCGCCCGGTGCCGCTGCCCGAGCCCCTGCGCGCGGTGCTGCAGTCGTGGATGGTCTCCCGAACTTCCGAAGGAACGAACCCGCGATGAGCGAACCCTCCCAGGCCGTGGATGCGGCCATCACGTCCCGCCGATCCATCCGCGCCTTCCTGCCAACGCCCGTTCCCGAGGCCACGGTGCGCGAGATCCTCGAGGTCGCGTCGCGCGCGCCCTCGGGCACCAACACGCAGCCGTGGAAGGTGCACGTGCTCACGGGCGACGCGCGCCGGCGCCTGAGCGACGCCATCCTCGCCGCATACAACGACCCGGCCGAGCGGGCGCAGCATTCGGAGGAGTACGACTACTACCCGCGCGAATGGGTCTCGCCCTACATCGACCGCCGCCGCAAGATCGGCTGGGACCTGTACGGCCTGCTGGAGATCGGCAAGACCGACAAGGACAAGATGCACGCCCAGCACGGGCGCAACTACGCGTTCTTCGACGCGCCGGTGGGCTTCATCTTCACGATCGACCGCATCATGGCCACCGGCAGCTGGCTCGACTACGGCATGTTCCTCGAGAACATCATGGTCGCGGCGCGCGGCCGCGGCCTGGACACCTGCCCGCAGGCCGCGTTCACCCAGTTCCACCGCGTGATCAAGCGCGAGCTGGGCCTGGGCGACCACGAGATGGTGGTGTGCGGCATGGCGCTGGGCCTGGCCGATCCGGACGCGGTGGCCAACCGCCTGACCACCGCGCGCGCCGCGGTCGACGAATTCGCGAAGTTCCATTCATGACCGGACCAACCACCGTCTTCATCGCCCGCCGCGTGTTCGGCGACATCGTCGACCGCCTGCGCGGGCACTTCGACGTCCGCACGCACGAGGGCGAATCGCCGCTGGCGCAGGCTGAGCTGATCGCCGCGCTGCAGGGCTGCGCCGGCGTGTTCGTCACCGGCAGCGAGAAGATCGACGCCGTGCTGCTGGACGCCTGTCCGCAGCTGAAGGCCGTCTGCACGTTGGCCGTGGGCTACAACAACATCGACGTCGCGGCCTGCACCGCGCGCGGCGTGCTGGTCACCAACGCGCCGGGCGTGCTCACCGAGACCACGGCCGACTTCGGCTTCGCGCTGATGATGGCCGCCGCGCGCCGCATCTCCGAGGGCGAACGCTTCCTGCGCGAAGGGCGGTGGAAGCACTGGGGCGTGGACATGTTCGCCGGCGGCGACGTGCACGGCGCAACGCTGGGCGTGCTGGGCATGGGCCGCATCGGCCAGGCGATCGCCAAGCGTGGCCACGGCGGCTTCGACATGAAGGTGGCGTACCACAACCGCAGCCACCTGGCCCCGGAAGTCGAGGCGTCGCTGGGCGCCACGTGGATGACGCTGCCCGACCTGCTGCGCACCGTGGACCACCTGGTCATCGTCACGCCTTACAGCGCCGAGACGCACCATCTGGTGGGCGCCGAGCAGCTGAGGCTGATGAAGCCCACCGCCACGCTCACCAACATCGCGCGCGGCGGCGTGGTGGACGACGCCGCGCTGGCCGCGGCGCTGTCCGCCGGCACGATCGCGGCGGCGGGGCTGGACGTGTTCGAGGGCGAGCCCGCGGTGAATCCCGCGCTGCTGGCGCTGCGCAACGTGGTGCTCACGCCGCACATCGCGAGCGCGAGCTTGCCCACGCGGCGCGCGATGGCCAACCTCGCGGTGGACAACCTGCTGGCCGCGTTCGGGGTCGGGCCGGATGCGGGCAGGCCGCCCACGGCGCTCAACCCCGAAGTGCTGGCCTGAAGCCTACGGTGCCGAGGCGGCCGAAGCCGGCATCGGTGCCGACGGCGACGAGGCGCTGACGCCTTCCATCGACGGCAGCGGCGACGCGATGGGCGTCGGCGCGATCGCCGATGCCGCATCGGACGCGGCCGGCGCGACGACGGCGGCCGGCTCGGTGGCCGCGGACGAGGCCGCTGGGATCGGCAGCAGCGGCACGATCAGCAGCGCGACGATGTTGATGATCTTGATCAGCGGGTTCACGGCCGGGCCGGCGGTGTCCTTGTACGGATCGCCCACGGTGTCGCCGGTGACCGCCGCCTTGTGGGCCTCGCTGCCCTTGCCGCCGAAGTGGCCGTCCTCGATGTACTTCTTGGCGTTGTCCCAGGCGCCGCCGCCCGTGCACATGGAGATGGCCACGAACAGGCCCGTGACGATGGTGCCCATCAGCAGACCGCCCAGCGCGGCCGGTCCGAGCAGCATGCCCACGATCACCGGCACCACCACCGGCAGCAGCGAGGGCACCACCATCTCCTTGATGGCGGCGGTGGTCAGCATGTCGACCGCCTTGCCGTATTCGGGCTTGCCGCTGCCGTCCATGATGCCCTTGATGTCGCGGAACTGACGCCGCACTTCCTCCACCACGGAGCCGGCCGCGCGGCCGACGGCCTCCATGGCCATCGCGCCGAACAGGTAGGGGATCATGCCGCCGATGAACAGGCCGATGATCACCTTGTAGTCGGACAGGTCGAACGACACGTGCATGCCCCGGCCCTCGAGGCCGTGCGTGTAGTCGGCGAACAGCACCAGCGCGGCCAGGCCAGCGGAGCCGATCGCGTAGCCCTTGGTGACGGCCTTGGTGGTGTTGCCCACCGCGTCCAGCGGGTCGGTGACGTCACGCACGCTGTCGGGAAGCTCGGCCATCTCGGCGATGCCGCCGGCGTTGTCGGTGATGGGGCCGTAGGCGTCGAGCGCAACGACGATGCCTGCCATGCTCAGCATCGCCGTGGCGGCCACGGCGATGCCGTACAGGCCCGCGAGCTGGTACGACACGAAGATGGCCGCGCAGACCAGCAGCACCGGCCAGGCGGTGGACTTCATCGACACGCCCAGGCCCGCGATGATGTTGGTGCCGTGGCCGGTGGTGGAGGCCTTGGCCACGTGCTGCACCGGGCCGTACTGGGTGCCGGTGTAGTACTCGGTGATCCACACCAGCAGGCCGGTGAGGACGAGGCCCACCGCGCAGGCGCCGAACAGGCGCATCTGCGTGCCCGCGCCCAGCGCGTCGTCGGCCATCACGGCCTTGGTGACGAACCAGAACGCGATCAGCGACAGGACGCCGGCCACCGCGAGGCCCTTGTACAGCGCGGGCATCACGTTCTTCATGCCCGGCGAGGCCTTGACCGCGAAGCAGCCGATGATGGACGCGATGATGGACACGCCGCCCAGCAGCAGCGGATAGACCACCGCCGACAGCGCGTTGGCGTTCATCAGCAGCGCGCCCAGCGTCATGGTGGCGATGAGCGTGACGGCGTAGGTCTCGAACAGGTCGGCGGCCATGCCGGCGCAGTCGCCCACGTTGTCGCCCACGTTGTCGGCGATGACGGCCGGGTTGCGCGGGTCGTCTTCCGGGATGCCGGCCTCGACCTTGCCCACCAGGTCGGCGCCCACGTCGGCGCCCTTGGTGAAGATGCCGCCGCCCAGCCGCGCGAAGATCGAGATCAGCGAGGAGCCGAACGCGAAGCCCAGCAGCGGCTTGAGCGTGGCGGCGTCGGCCGCGGTGCCGCCGCTGATGAACCAGTAGAACAGGCCCACGCCCAGCAGGCCCAGGCCCACCACCAGCATGCCGGTGATGGCGCCGCCCTTGAACGCGACGTTGAGCGCCGGCCCGATGCCGTGGGTGGCCGCCTGCGCGGTGCGCACGTTGGCGCGCACCGACACGTTCATGCCGATGAAGCCGCAGGCGCCCGACAGCACCGCGCCGAGCACGTAGCCGCCGGCGGTCTTGGCGCCGAGGAAGAAGAAGATGATGATGGCGAGCACGACGCCGACGAGGGCGATCGTGCGGTACTGACGCGAGAGATAGGCCGCGGCCCCTTGTTGAATGGCGGCCGCGATCTCCTGCATGCGGGCGTTGCCTGCATCCTGCTTCAGGATCCAGGATCTCTGGATGAACCCGTAAAGCACGGCCACGAGGCCGCAGGCGAGCGCGATTTCCAGCGCCAGATTCGTTGACATCAAGAGTGGTCTCCTTCCCGTTGTGTGGATCGGATGCGCCTCACTGCGCGGTTCGGCTGTCTTTCGTCTTCGCGGTCAATCTTGCAGGCAAGGTCGCCGGCCGATCCTAGCGGGGCGTCCCCGGGCCTCGACATGGTGTTTACCTCCGGGTGTGCTCTGCCGCATCGCAGCTTTCATGGGGGCTGACGCCGAGCCTCCGGGGCCAACCCGTAGAATGCGGGTATTCCCGAGAAACCCTCATCCGAAGCACCCATGAGCCTGCACCTCGTATCCCCCGGCGCGAAGGCGCCCCAAGAATTCAACGTCGTCATCGAGATCCCGATGAACGCGGATCCGATCAAGTACGAAGTGGACAAGGAAAGCGGCGCGCTGTTCGTCGACCGCTTCATGACCACGGCCATGCACTACCCGTGCAATTACGGCTACGTGCCCAAGACGCTGTCGGACGACGGCGACCCGGTGGACGTGCTGGTCATCACCCCGTTCCCGCTGACGCCCGGCGTGGTCGTCACCTGCCGCGCCATCGGCGTGCTGAAGATGGACGACGAGGCCGGCGGCGACGCCAAGCTGCTGGCCGTGCCCACCAGCAAGATCCTGCCCATCTACGACCACTGGCAGAAGCCCGAGGACATCAACCAGATGCGCCTGAAGGCGATCCAGCACTTCTTCGAGCACTACAAGGATCTCGAGCCCAACAAGTGGGTCAAGGTGCAGGGCTGGGAAGGCCCCGACGCCGCGCGCGCCGAGATCACCAACGGCATGAAGGCCTACGACGCCGACCTGGCGAAGAAGGCCGGCAAGTAGGCAGCGGACGCCCCTGCGCCCATGGAAAGAGCCCTCACTGCGAGGGCTCTTCGTCTTTCGGCGCCTTGAACGGCGAGCGGTCGTCGAGCTCGCTCAGGTATTCGTCGATGGAGCCGCTCTCCTGCCTCAGGTGCGAGCCGATCGCGCGCGCGAACTCGGGCTCGGCGATCCAGTGGGCCGACTGCGTGCGCGCCGGCATCAGGCCGCGCGCCATCTTGTGCTCGCCCTGCGCCCCGCCCTCGAAGCGGCGGAAGCGGTTGGCGATGCACCACTGCAGCGGCTGGTAGTAGCAGGCCTCGAAGTGGACGTTGGGGATCCACTCCAGCGCGCCCCAGTAGCGGCCGAACGCGGCACCTTCGGCGCGATCAATCGCGATGAGCGAGCAGGCCACCCGCCGGCCGCCGCGCGAGGCGACGAACATCACCCAGTTGCCGGCCATCGTGGACTGCATGCGGGCGAAGAAGTCGCGCGTGAGGTAGGGCGTGGAGTGGTGCTCGGCGTAGGTGTTGCGGTAGCAGGCGTGGAAGAAGTCCCAGGCGGCCTGGTCGAGCCGCTCGCCTTCCAGCGTCTCGAACGCGATGCCGGCCTCGGCGACACGGCGGCGTTCCTGGGCGATCTTCTTGCGCTTGTCGCGCTGCAGGCCGGCGAGGAAGTCGGCGAAGTCGGCGTAGGGCAGCACGATGGGCGCCGCGCCCTCCGGCGCCGTGCCGTGACGGTTGTGCCAGTGGAACTGCACGCCCTGGCGCATCATCCAGCCGCCCTCGCGCGCCGCCGTGTAGTCGGCGTCGTCGCCGAACAGCAGGTGCACCGACGAGCAGCCGGCCTCGCGCGCGAGCGCGCCCAGCGCGCGCAGCAGGAGCGCGCGCGCGGCGGCGTCCCGCGCGAGCAGGCGCGAGCCCGGCACCGGCGTGAACGGCACGGCCACCAGCAGCTTGGGGTAGTACGGCACCCCGTATCGGCGGTAGGCGTCGGCCCAGGCCCAGTCGAACACGTACTCGCCGTACGAGTGCATCTTCAGGTACGCGGCCGCGGCCGCCACGAGTTCGCCGGCGCGCGAACGCACGGTCAGCGTGACGGGCTGCCAGCCGGTGTCGCCCCCGACGCTTTCCGAGGCCTCCAGCGCGCGCAGGTAGGCGTGGCGCATGAAGGGCGTGGGATGCGCCTGCGCGTCCAGCAGCGCGTCCCAGTCGGCGGCCGCCACCGCGCCCACGCCCTCGTGCACCTCGATGAGATAATCGCCGTCAGTCAACGCGCTTCCAGTCCATGTCCGAGCCAGAAACCGTGCGGGTCGCACTGCTCCAGATCAACCCGACCGTGGGTGACCTCGACGGCAATGCGCGGCTGATCGCCGACGCCGCGCGCGCGGCCTGGCGGCAGGGCGCCCGCGTGGCGCTCGCGCCCGAACTGGCCCTGTGCGGCTACCCGCCCGAAGACCTGCTGCTGCGCCCGGCCTTCCTGCGCGCGAACGCGTCCGCGCTCGAGACGCTGGCGCGCGAGCTGGCCGATTGCGACGGACTGCGGCTGGTCGTCGGTCATCCGTGGGGTGGGTCGGCGGGCGATCATGAGGACGATGTTAGGTCGAAGTCCGTCAGCGTGCCGCGCGTGTTCAATGCGGCCTCGGTGCTGGCAGGGGGCCTGGTCGCCGGCACCTATTGCAAGCGCGAGTTGCCCAACTACCAGGTGTTCGACGAGCGCCGCTATTTCGTCTCTGGCCGCGACGCCGGCCTGGCGCCGCTGGTGTTCGAGGCCGGCGGCACGCGCTTCGGCGTGCTCGTCTGCGAGGACGCGTGGTTCGACGAGCCCGCGCGCCTGGCTCAGGCCGCCGGCGCCGAGGTGTTGTGCGTCATCAACGCGTCGCCGTTCCACCTCGGCAAGCCGGCCGACCGCGAGGCGCAGATGGCGCGCCGCGCGCAGGCCACCGGCCTGCCGCTGCTGTACTCGCACCTCACCGGCGGCCAGGACGAGGTCGTGTTCGACGGCGGCTCGTTCGCGCTCGACGCGCGCGGCGAGGTCGTCGCGCGGGCCGCGCTGTTCGAGTCGGCCACGCTGTTTGTCGACGTGGCGCCGGGCAGGGCGCCGCTGCCGGCCGCCGGCAGCGCCGTCGTGCCGCTGCCCGAATTGGAAAGCCAGGCCTGGTCGGCGCTCGTGACCGGCGTTCGCGACTACATCGGGAAGAACGGATTCCCGAGCGTGATCATCGGACTTTCCGGTGGCATCGACTCAGCGCTGGTGTTGGCGATCGCCGTCGACGCGCTGGGCCCCGAACGGGTGCGCACCGTGATGATGCAGTCGCCGTACACGGCCGACATCTCGTGGATCGACGCGCGCGACATGGCCGGACGCGTGGGCGTGCGCTACGACGAGATCGCCATCGCCCCGATGTTCGACGCGTTCCGCCACGCGCTGACGGCCCAGTTCGCCGGCCTGGCCGAGGACACCACCGAGGAGAACATCCAGGCCCGCGTGCGCGGCACCTTGCTGATGGCGCTGTCGAACAAGACCGGCGCCATCGTGCTGACCACCGGCAACAAGAGCGAGATGGCCACGGGCTACTGCACGCTGTACGGCGACATGGCCGGCGGCTTCGCGGTGATCAAGGACGTGGCCAAGACGCTGGTCTATCGCCTGGCCGAATGGAAGAACCGCCAGCCCACGCGGCGCGCCGACGGCAGCGTCGGCCCGGTGATTCCGGAGCGCATCATCACGCGCCCGCCCTCGGCCGAGCTGCGGCCCGACCAGACCGACCAGGACAGCCTGCCGCCCTACGAGGTGCTCGACGCGATCCTCGCGGCCTACATGGAGGAGAACGTGGCGATCGACGACATCGTCGCCGCCGGCTTCGAGCGCACCGATGTGGAGCGCGTTACGCGCCTCATCAAGGTGAACGAATACAAGCGCCGCCAGTCGCCGGTGGGCATCCGCATCACGCACCGCGGCTTCGGACGTGACTGGCGGTACCCCATCACATCGCGCTTCCGTGCTTAAATCGATTCATCCCCTTTTTCTGCCTTCAACTCCGGAGTCCGCCATGAAACAGATCACCGCCGTCATCAAGCCGTTCAAGCTCGAGGAAGTGCGCGAGGCGCTGGGCGAGGTCGGCGTGTCCGGCCTCACCGTCACCGAGGTCAAGGGCTTCGGCCGCCAGAAGGGCCACACGGAGCTGTACCGCGGCGCCGAGTACGTGGTCGATTTCTTGCCCAAGGTGAAGGTGGAGGTCGTCGTGAAGGACGCGGACGTCGAGCGCTCCATCGAGGCCATCGTCAAGGCCGCCAAGACCGGCAAGATCGGCGACGGCAAGATCTTCGTCACCGCGGTCGAACAGGTGGTGCGCATCCGCACGGGCGAGCAGGACGAAGCGGCGGTCTGAACGTCGAGCAACTCTGCGCACCACATCTTCCGACTTGCCGGAATCAGGTGGTGCGCATCCGCACGGGCGAGCAGGACGAAGCGGCGGTCTGAACGTCGAGCAACTCTGCGCACCACATCTTCCGACTTGTCGGAATCAGGTCGTGCGCATCCGCACGGGCGAGCAGGACGAAGC
>FTKD01000045.1_pt2 | contig 35774 bp, 33 predicted proteins | sample 1658191 | NCBI WGS metagenome assembly FTKD01 (sample SAMEA3914808, study PRJEB12502) | metagenome | biome: forest; material: soil | place: Canada | collected 2011-08-03 | depth 0.3 m
GGGGGAGCTTGTTTTGTGAGGTAAAAGGAGGAGGCCGCAGGCCGGGGGACACGAACAAAACAAGCTCCCCCGGTGAGTCGTGCCTGACCCAGCGCGCCCCGCAAACCAATGCGCCCCGCAAATCGACGATGAACCTAGTTTTCGTAGAAGCTGAGGAACAGATCGACCGTCGCCACGGCCAGCTGCTTCTGCGCCCGCGCGGCGAGCACCGGCTGGCCCATCGCCACCTGCGGCCAGAAGGCGACGCCTTTGACGAGGCACTCGAGCTGCTTGACGGCCAGCGCGGCGTCGGCGGCCTTCAGCGCGCCGGCCTTCTGCGCGGCGCGGATCCAGTCCACCAGGCCGCCGTCCTTCTCGCCGATGCGCGCCACGATCTCCTGCGCGCGCTCGGGCGAGTTCAGACCGGCGGCGATCGCCACGCGCGCGAGCGCGAGGAAGCTGTCGTCGGCCAGCATCGCGAGCTTGGCCTGCAGCAGTTCCAGCAGCTGGTCGCGCACCGGCCGGCCCGGCTCGTAGGCGCGCGCCAGCTGGCTGGCGCTGCTCTCCCACAGGATGTGCAGGATCGCGGCGAACAGCTCGTCCTTGCTCGGGAAATGGTTGTAGAGCGTGCGCTTGGACACCTCCGCCCGCGCCGCCACCTTGTCGACGCTGGTGGCCTCGAAGCCGTTGGCGCGGAACTCGACGATGGCCGCCTGGATGATGGCGTCGCGCTTGCGATCGGTGAGGCGCACGGGGGAGGTCATATACGCAACTTTACACCAGGGAGTTTACTTTTTGGCGATCCGGCCCTACACTGAAAACTACACGGTGCAGTTTACTTTAACGATAACGCCGTGGCCCCCCGCCGAAAGTAAGTCCGCCATGCCCTGCCTGTCCGCGCGCGCCGCCGCGCCCTCCCCTGACGCCACGCCGTCGCCGCAACGCCGCGGCGGCAAGTTCCGCAACGTCGCGCCGCGCCAGGCGCCGGGCCTGAAGAAGACGCTGGGCATCGCGTGGCGCGTGCTCACGCAAAAGCCCGGCACCACCGTGCCGCGCGCGCCGATTCCCGTGCAGGCGCTGGACGCCGCCACGCTGGAGGCCGCGCCCGACGCGAGCCTGTTCCGCCTGGGCCACTCCACGCTGCTGCTCAAGCTCGACGGCGACTACTGGCTCACCGATCCGGTGTTCTCGGAGCGCGCGTCGCCGGTGCAATGGGCCGGCCCGAAGCGCTTCCACGCGCCGCCCATCTCGATCGCCGACCTGCCGCCGATCAAGGGCGTGATCCTGTCGCACGACCACTACGACCACCTCGACCACGCCGCCGTGCTCGAGCTCGCGCCCAAGGTGGAGATGTTCATCACGCCGCTGGGCGTCGGCGACCGGCTCGTGGCCTGGGGCATCCCGGCCGCCAAGGTGCGCCAGCTCGACTGGTGGCAGCAGACCTCGCTGGCCGGCGTGCGCCTGGTGGCCACGCCCGCGCAGCACTTCTCGGGCCGCGGCCTGGGCGACGGCGACACCACGTTGTGGGCCTCGTGGGTGATCCTGGCCGGCGACCTGCGCGTGTTCTTCAGCGGCGACACCGGCTACCACGCCGACTTCAAGAGGATAGGCGAGCGCTTCGGCCCGTTCGACGTGACGTTCATGGAGACCGGCGCCTATGATGCGCAATGGCCCGACGTGCACATGCAACCCGAGCAGACGCTGCAGGCACACCTCGACCTGCGCGGCCGCTGGCTGATGCCGCTGCACAACGGCACCTTCGACCTCGCGATGCACGCGTGGCACGAGCCGTTCGACCGCATCCTCGCGCTGGCGCAGGAACGCGGCGTGCAGCTGGCCACGCCGGGCATGGGCGAGCGCCTGTCGCTGGCGCAGCCGCAGGCAGGGCTTCGCTGGTGGCAGCAGGTCGAGGCCGCGGCGCAGGCCGGCGCCGCCACGCAGGCCGCCTGAGCACGCAATGACCCTGTCCGTCATCATCACGGGCGCCACCGGCATGGTGGGCGAAGGCGTGCTGCTCGAGTGCCTGGCCGACCCGCGCGTCGGGCGCGTGCTCGTGATCAACCGCAAGCCCGGCGGCGTGTCGCATCCCAAGCTCGTCGAGGTTCTCCACGCCGACTTTCTCGACCTCTCGGCGATCCAGTCGCAGCTCGCCGGCTTCGACGCCTGCTTCTTCTGCCTGGGCGTGTCGTCGCTCGGCATGAGCGAGGCGGACTACCGGCGCACCACCTACGACCTCACCATCAACGTGGGCCGCACGCTGGCACGACTGAACCCCGACATGGCGTTCTGCTACGTCACCGGCGCCGGCACCGACACCACGGAGCACGGCAAGGTGATGTGGGCGCGCGTGAAGGGCGCCACCGAGAACGAGCTGCTGCGGCTGTTCAGGCGCGGCGTCATGTTCCGCCCCGGCTTCATGCTGGCCACGCCGGGCCAGAAGAACCTCAAGGGCTGGTACAAGGTCATCGCCTGGATCTACCCGGTCGGCCGCCGCCTGGCGCCCGGCTCGTTCTGCACGCTGCGCGAGGTGGCGCAGGCCATGATCAACGCGGCGGCCTCCGGCTCGAGCAAGCGCGTGCTGGAGGTGCGCGACATCGTGGCGCTGGCCGCCAGGCCTCAGGGCTGATCCCGGCGCGCGGGACGCGCGTTCTGGACGTATGCTGTCCGTCGCCCGCAAGGGGCCGACGAACAACACGCACACCGTCCATGACCGCTCCCGCTCCCATCGCCCTGCCCGTCGTCCTCGTCCTGATGGGCGTCTCGGGCTGCGGCAAGACCACCGTCGCCCAGATCCTGGCCGAGCGCCTGCACTGGCCCTTCGAGGAAGGCGACGCGCTGCATCCGCCGGCCAACGTGGCGAAGATGGCGGCCGGCCATCCGCTCGACGACACCGACCGCGCGCCCTGGCTGGCCAAGGTGGCCGACTGGGTCGACGCGCGACTCGACGCGGGCGAGTGCGGCGTCATCACCTGCTCGGCGCTCAAGCGCGCGTACCGCGAGCTGATCGACCGCCGCGGCGCGCGCGTCGAGTTCGTCTACCTGCACGGCTCGCGCGAGCTGATCGCGTCGCGCCTGGCCGGCCGCCACGGCCACTTCATGCCGTCCGCGCTGCTGGACAGCCAGTTCGCCACGCTGGAGGAACCGGGTCCCGGCGAGCCGGCGATCCGGGTCGAGATCGGCGAGCCGCCCGAGGCCATCGCCGACGACATCATGGCCGCGCTGGGCCTGACCGCCTGAACAACAAAGAGGAGACACGATGGCATCAACCCCCGATCTCGCCGCCAGCGCCGCCCGCCTGGCGCCTTCCGTGCTCGACGCGCACGACGTGCAGGTGCTGGCCGTCGCCGCCATCGGCATCGCCATCATCGTGGTGCTGATCGTGTGGCTCAAGCTGCACGCCTTCCTCGCGCTGACCGTGGGCGCGCTGGTGGTGGGCGTGGGCTCGGGCATCCCGCTCGGCAAGGTCACCGCGTCGTACGAGACGGGCGTGGGCGGCGTGCTGGGCTACGTGGGCGTGCTGATCGCGCTCGGCGCGATGGTGGGCAAGCTGCTGGCCGACTCCGGCGGCGCCGACAAGGTGGTCGACACGCTGCTGCGCGGCCGACCCGGCGCGCTGCCCTGGAAGATGGCGCTGATCGCCGCGATCATCGGCATCCCGATGTTCTTCGAGATCGGCCTGGTGCTGCTGATCCCCGTGGTGATGCTGGCGGTACACCGCTCGCAGGGCCCGGCGATGCGGCTGGGCATTCCCGCGCTGGCCGGCCTGTCCGTGTTGCACGGCTTCATCCCGCCGCATCCCGGCCCACTCGCGGCCATCGGCATCCTGCACGCCAACGTGGGCATCACGCTGGCGCTGGGCCTGCTGGTGGCGTTGCCCGTGGTGGCGATCGCGGGCCCGCTGTACGGCATGGTGGCGTCGTGGCTGGTGCCCATCGGCGCGGCCGGCGCCGGGCTCGCCGTGACGCAGGGCGGCTCGGCCAAGGCGGCCGACGCCGACGCGCAGCCGACGCACTCGCCCGCCTTCGGCACGGTGATGGCCACGCTGCTGTTCCCGCTGGTGTTGATGCTGGCCAAGGCCGGCGCCGACATCGGCATGGACAAGACCTCGCCGCTGCGCCCGCTGCTCGATTTCGTGGGCGACCCGGTGTTCGCGCTGCTGATGGCCGTGCTGCTGGCGATGGTCACGTTCGGCACCGCGGTGGGCTTCTCGCCGGCCGAACTCGGCAAGAAGATCGGCGCGAGCCTGATGCCCGTGGTGGGCGTGATGCTCATCGTGGGCGCGGGCGGCGGCTTCAAGCAGTCGCTGGTGGACGGCGGCACCGGCTCCGCCATCGCCAAGATCGCGCTGGCGGCCGGGTTGTCCACGCTGCTGCTCGGCTGGATCGTGGCCGTGCTCATTCGCCTGGCCACGGGCTCGGCCACGGTGGCCACGGTGACGGCCGCGGGCATCGTCGCGCCGCTGGCCGCGGGCCTGCCGCCGGCGCAGCTGTCGCTGGTGGTGCTGTCCATCGGCGCCGGCTCGGTGTTCTTCTCGCACGTCAACGACGCCGGCTTCTGGCTCGTCAAGGAGTACTTCGGGCTCACGGTGGGACAGACGATCAAGACCTGGTCGATCATGGAGACGGTGATCTCCGTGGTCGGACTCGCGCTCACCTTCGGGTTATCGCTGATGCTCTGATGCCAACAAAGCCCGGAATCGCGCCGCCGCTGCGTGCCGTCCATCGCGACGCCATGTGACACTCGACGGGCACGCGACACCGGGCGGCACGACAGCCGGATTCGCTGCGCCAGCGACGCCCGGATCCCTCCGCCCGGGCAAACAATATCGACGCCTCGACGTCGAAGAGGCTCGTTTGGTGACCGTTTCCCGCGAACAGCCCGGCACGCCGGGCCAGAGCGCATCGCGCGCGTTGCGCGACCGCCGACTCGTCCAGGCCACCTGGGCCACCTGCGCCGCCATCTGCACGACGGCCATTCCCGACATCTGGTCCGAACGCTGGCGCAACCTGCCGCCGCTGCTGCTGGGCCTGGCCGCCATGGCGGTGGTGCTGGCGATGGTGCGCACCGGCCGGCGCAACGGCGCGGTGGCCATGCTGCTGTGGTCGCTGCTGGGCATGGTGTGCCTGCTGATGTGGCGCAACGGCGGGCTGCGCGACACCTCGCTGCTCGCATTCCCCTGCATGCTGGTGTTCGCCGCGATGCTGGGCACGCGGCGCCTGTACTTCGGCCTGTTCGCCGCGATGCTGGCCATGATCGCGCTGCTGCTCGCCGTCAACATCAACGGCTGGCACGTGAACAGGCTGCCGCCGCTGTCGTACAACACCTTCGTCGACCTGGTGGCCGTGCTGTTCGTCACCAGCGTGATCGCGTGGCTGATGGCCAGCGACATGCACGCGGCGCTCGACGCCGTGCACGCGCAGAACGACCAGATGGCCGCCGCGCAGCAGCGCATGGAGATCATGGCCACCCACGACGCGCTCACGGGACTGCCCAACCGCAGCCTCGCGCGCGACCGCTTCGAGCAGGCCGCGGCGGCCGCGCGGCGCGGCGAGCACAGTGTGGCGATGCTGTACCTCGACCTGGACAACTTCAAGAACGTCAACGACACGCTGGGCCACAGCTCGGGCGACACGCTGCTCAAGCTGGTCAGCGAGCGCCTCGCGGGCCTGCTGCGCAACGCCGACACCGTCGCGCGCCTGGGCGGCGACGAGTTCCTGCTGCTGGTGCCCGAAGTGCACGACGGCGCGGCGGTGGCCGAGATCGCCAACAAGGTCGTCACCGGCCTGATGGCGCCGTTCGACGTCGCCGGCATGGAGATCTTCGCCGGCTGCTCGCTGGGCATCACGATGTTCCCGGCCGACGACGCCGACTTCGACAACCTGCTGAAGAAGGCCGACATCGCGATGTACCGCGCCAAGGAGTCGGGCCGCAACGCGTTCCGCTTCTGGGACGGCGAGATGAACGCCAGCGTCGTCGAGCACGTGGAGCTGCTGGCGGCGATGCGCACCGCCATCGCCCACCACGACTTCACGCTGTCGTACCAGCCGCAGTTCGACCTGCGCACCGGCCGCCTCATCGGGGCCGAGGCGCTGCTGCGCTGGCGCCACGCGGAGATGGGCAACATCTCGCCGGTGCGCTTCATCCCGCTGGCCGAGCGCTCGGGCCTGATCATCCCGATCGGCGACTGGGTGCTGCAGGAGGCCTGCGCGCAGGCCCAGCGCTGGCGCGCGGCCGGATGGACGGACCTCACCATCTCCGTCAACGTCTCGCCGGTGCAGTTCAAGCGCGGCAGCGTCGAGACCTCGGTGGCGCAGGCGCTGGCCGACTCGGGCTTGCCCAGCGCCAACCTGGAGCTGGAGCTGACCGAGTCGCTGCTGATCCAGGACTCGCTGACGCTCATCGAAAGCCTCGCCAGCCTGCGCCGCATGGGCGTGCGCTTCGCGATCGACGACTTCGGCACCGGCTACTCGAACCTGGCGTACCTGAAGCGCTTCGAGGTGGAACGCCTGAAGATCGACCAGACCTTCGTGCGCCGGCTGACCGACGACATCCAGGACCAGGCCATCGTGCGCGCCATCGTGCAGATGGCGGCCAGCCTGAACCTCTACACGGTGGCCGAGGGCGTCGAGGACAGCGCCACGCTGGCCCTGCTGGGCGACCTCGGGTGCCAGCAGGGGCAGGGCTTCCACTGGTCGCCCGCGGTGCCGGCGGCGGAGTTCGAGGTGTTCCTGAAGGCCTAGCATCGACGGGGCGCGCAGGCGCGCGAATGCGGGCGCGCGAGGCCGCGAAAGGTGCGTGGTGCAGTTGACGCGTCAACCCGACGACCGCTTCGCGGCGTTTGCTGCCTGCCAACGCAAGCGAGCGTCTCGCCATCGGGGGTGCCGCGGGCATCGACCGCTTCCGAAAGCCGGGCGACGCGATGACCGCTCCCGGAGGGCTCCGGTCGTCAGGCCGTTCGGCGCGACGGAAAGCGGACTCCATGGGCGTCGATCAACGGGATTGAACTGGCTGTTGGCGGATTCAGGTCTTGAACGTTCGCTCGCGGGTGGCTCGGATGTCGCAGAACGACCCATAGCCGTCCTTTGCTGCAGCGATCTGGGCGCCTAAAAGCGGCCGCTCAACTGCATCTCTTCGAGCGAAGCAGATGGGCTGCACGTCGGAATCCGAGCGCGACCGACCGACAAACCAAGATAAATGATTGCTGTTGCGCAGCGAGCGTTGTGTCAATGGCCAAGTGCATGATGTGGAACAACTTTCCGCCATTTTTCGCACTTCTGCGACGTGCCCATCCCCGTTATGGCGCTCCGGATGCGATAGGATAGCCCCCCACACTATATAGATCCTATGAGTCACACCGTCCACGACAAAGCCAAACTGCTGAGCCGCGTCCGCCGAGTCCGCGGACAGCTCGACGCGATAGAGCGCGCGCTGGAAGCCGAGGAGTCCTGCGCCGAGGTCATGCGTCAGATCGCGTCCGCACGCGGGGCGATGAATGGGTTGCTTGCGAAAGTCGTCGAGGACCACATCCGAACGCATTTGGTCGACCCGGAGAACAAGCCAGGCCGCAAGGGCCCGGACGCGACCGACGAGCTCGTCGAGGTCGTTCACAGCTACTTCAAGTGAGTTTCAAAATGAGCATCGACACCCTGGCTCATGGCCATGTCTTCCTAGCCCCCGGGCATGAACGCAGCGAGCGCAAGACGTGGGCTGTCATTTGGCTGTGCGGGCTGATGATGGTCGCCGAGATCGTCGGCGGGACGATGTTCGGGTCGGTAGCGCTCGTCGCGGACGGTCTGCACATGTCCACCCATGCTGGCGCGTTGCTGATCGCGGCGCTCGCGTACACCTATGCCCGCCGGCACGCGACCGACCCGCGCTTCTCTTTCGGCACCGGAAAGCTCGGCGACTTGGCCGGCTTCACCAGCGCAATCATCCTGGCCATGATCGCGTTGCTCATCGGCTATGAGGCAGTGAGCCGACTGCTGAGCCCGGTGCCCATCAACTTTGACCAAGCGATTCCGATCGCCATCCTCGGGCTTGGCGTCAACGTGGCGAGCGCATGGCTCCTCAGTGGCGGCGACCATGGGCACCACCATGGACATGGTCATTCACACGGGGGAGCTGACGGCGATGACGAAGGTCGCCGCGTCCACACCAAGTGGGGGCCACTCGTGCTCGAGGTGTTCGAGGAAGGCGTCCCGCCGCGGTTTCGGCTGCGCGACGGCCAGGGCGGTTTTGAGCCTTCCTCCGCTTCGATGGAAACGTCCGTGGAGATCGAGCGCCCGGACGGAAGCCGGCAACTGTTCCGATTCGCCGATCGCGGGGCCTACCTTGAATCGATCGACGAGATTCCCGAACCGCATGAGTTTGCCGCGCGCTTGAGTCTGTCCCGAGGCGGTTTTGATGAGGTCCACGAACTGACGTTCGAGGAGCACGACCATGGTCACGATGAGCCGGGCGCCAAGACGCATCGAGACAACAACTTCCGTGCTGCGCTCGTGCACGTCATCGCTGACGCGGCGGTGTCGGTGCTCGTCATCGCGGGATTGATCCTCGCGAGGCAGTTCGGCTGGCTCTGGATCGACCCGCTAGTCGGTGCCGTCGGCGCCGTGGTGATCGCCAATTGGTCGTTCGGGCTCATCCGCGACACCGGCGCGATTCTGTTGGACATGAACGCAGACGGAAGCTTGGCGAAGAGAATCCGCGAGACCCTGGAAGTTGATGGCGATCGTCTGGCTGACCTGCATCTCTGGCGGCTGGGTCCGGGCCACCTCGGGGCGATCGTCTCGGTATCGACTGCCGCGATGCGTGACGAGAGCTTCTACCGAGCAAAGCTCAATCGCTTTGGCGCGCTGTCGCACGTGACCGTCGAGATTCGCCCTTCCCGATCCAACGTGTAGTTGCGAAGCGTTGGGCCGGGAGTTCGACGGCTTACGGAATTGGATGCGTCAGGTTGCCCGAAATGATCGTCTGTAAGCCGTTGGGCTGGTTCGCGCTAACCGGCGGAAGTGTCTACGAAAACTTTCTTCAGAGCCGAAGCCTGCGCGCTCACCGATGACGTCGAGCGCAAGCTCCGACCGTTCCAGCATTTCCTTGGCAACGAGAACCCGCTCGCGTATGACCCAGTCATATGGTGACAGCCCGGTCGCGTCCTGGAACTGCCGCTGCAGGGTTCGGGGGCTCATGGCAGCGCGTTGTGCCAGCGTCTCAACGCTGTGCGCCGCTGCAGGATGCGCCCTGACGTACTCCATCAACTTTGCAAGGCGACCGGTCTCATCCGTCGGCATCGGCCTGGGTACGAACTGCGCCTGGCCCCCGTCGCGATGGGGCGGAATGATGAGCCGCTGTGCAACGAGGTTGGCGACGCGAGAACCATGGTCGTTTCTCACCAGGTGAAGCATCATGTCCAGTCCGGATGCCGACCCGGCCGACGTCATGATCTGGCCTTCGTCGACGTACAAGGCATTCGGCTCCACCTTGATACGTGGAAAGTTCGCTGCCAGCCGATCCGTCAGACGCCAATGCGTTGTGGCGACCTTGTCGTCAAGAACACCGGCCCAGGCGAGAACGAAAACGCCCGAACAGATGGAGCAAAGTCGCGCGCCCCGTGCGTAGGCGGCGCGAAGCTTCTGCAAAAGCGGCTCAGGGGGAATTTCACCGGGATCTCTCCAACCCGGAATGATGATCGTGTCTGCGCGATCCATGAGCGAAAGCGTGTACGGGACTTCCATCCTCACGCCGCCAGCAGCGCGCACCTGACCGCGCTCCGAGGAGCAGACGGCAAAGCGGTACCAGTTGACATCCAGTTCAGGCCTTGCCAGTGCGAAGACCTCGACGACGCAGCCAAATTCGAAGGTGCATAGCTGATCGTAGGCAAGCGCCACGACCAGCGGGGGCTTGGTAGCAGTCGCTTTTTGTTTGGCCATGGCCGTATATTACCGCCCGTTCATATCAGCGTCCTGATCAATCGATAGAGATTCGTGAATCTCTGCCTGAGTACTGGCTGTCGGCGTTGAACATCGACCCGTTCCGTCCCTTCGGAATGACGTGAAAACAGGCGGACCAATTTCCACCAAGTTTGATGCCGAATCACCTATGAAAATGATGCCCCTGTATGTTATTCAACAGGTGCAGCCTTCATCGCGACAGCAGTGGCGATAGTCGCGACTATTTGGTCGGCACCATTGAGGCGCATCCATCTCCAATATGGTGCCAATAATTTATCAATGCCCGTTTTTGGGTGTGGCTTAATATTACCGACTAATGACAATAATGCCACTGGTGGGTAGGCGCTGACGGCCCGATGATGAGTGCAACGAGTTGGTGATTGATCGCAGGGTGCGCATGGCCTTCTGCGAGCCAAGTGTTGAATTCGAGTCATTGCGTTTCCCTCTACTCTCACTACTGGATGCATCATGCGAACGGATAGATCTTGGAAGGCGGTGGTTCTGACTGCGTCCGCAGCCACACTCAGTCCTTTGGTGTGCGCACAGGGTGCGACTGCAACTGCGTCGGTGGACAGCGCCGCCTCCGTATCGGCCGAAAACGCGGCGGCCGTGCAAAGCGTTGTCGTCAGTGGTAACAAGGACAAGCTGGACAAGAAGGCACCGACAGCAAGCCGCCTTGGCCTGGACCTTCGCGATACACCCGCGGCGATCGATACGATCGACGCCAAGACGATCGAGATGCGCGGCTATCAGACGGTGGAGCAAGCCGTCGACAGCATGCCCGGCGTGACTTCGGGGGGCGCGCCTGGCAGCCCGTCCCAGTTCTCGATGCGTGGGTTCACCGGCGACCAAGTCACGATCCTGCGCGATGGCCTTTACATCGGCCCGGCCGATATGACCTACAGGCCGCAGAACTCCTTTAATTTATCAGGCATCGACGTTCTGAAGGGCCCGGGCTCCGTCTTGTACGGTCAGGGGGCTGTCGCTGGCACGGTCAACGTCATCACCAAGAAGCCCGAGCTGGGATTCAATTCAATCGACGCCGTGGCGTCCTACGGCAGGTTCAACACACAGCAATACGGCCTCGGGGGAAACTTCTCGCTCAGCGCCGATGCCGCGCTGCGCATCGATCTGAGTCGCACGTCGTCCGACGGCTTTGTCGACCACGCGAAGTCGGATTCGAACAATCTGACGACGTCGCTGCTGTGGAAGCCGAACGACCACTTTGATCTGCTGGCCAGCCTGGATATCCTGCACGACAACCCGACGCCGTATTGGGGAACCCCCCTGGTTCCGGCTTCGTCCGCCACCGATCCTTTGAACGGTGTCGTCTCTGGCCCCGGCGGATTGACGATCGACAAGCGCATGCGCTACGTCAACTACGACGTGAGCGATTATCAGATCACCTCGACCCAGTACCTGCCACGCCTAGAACTGCACTGGAAGCCATCGGACGACCTCGCCATCACCAATGACACGTACGTCTTCTCAGCCGACCGGAAGTGGAAGAACGCAGAGAGCTACAGCTTCGATACGACGACCGATCTGGTCGATCGGGACCGCTTCTTCGTGTTCCATAACCAGCATCTCTGGGGAGACCAACTCAGTGGAGCACTGTCCAAGCCAATCGCCGGGTTGGCGAATCGGTTTGTGGTTGGCCTCGACTACAGCCATCTGAACTTCAAGCGGACGCGCGGCTTTCCGGATGGCGACAGTGTCGACCCCTTCAACCCGGTTGCCGGGAGCTTCGGGGAACTCGCACCGGCGGGCCAGGTGGCGCGGGTCAGCCCGACGCGATGGGATGACGCGGCGATCTTCTCCGAGGACGCGCTCGACCTGACCTCGGCATTGAAGCTGGTCACCGGCGCGCGCTACGAGAGCTTCAGGCTGGACCGCCAGAACTACGGACCGGACGGTAGTTTCCAGGCATCGACGAGTTTCACCCGCACTTGGCACCCGTTCAACTGGCGCGTCGGCGCGATCTACCAGCTGACTCCGGACATCTCGCCCTACATCCAGTTCAGCACAGGACAGGACCCGGTGGGATCGAACATCTTGCTGGTGAATGCAGGTCAGGACTTCAACCTGAGCAAGTCGCGCCAGATCGAAGCGGGAGTCAAGGCGAGCTTCGACGACAAGCGCGGCAACGTCACATTTGCCGTCTACGACATCCAGCGCAAGAACGTGCTGATGCAGACCTCTCCGGATACCGTCGTCAGCGCCGATCAGAAGTCCAGCGGATTCGAACTGGCTGCCGACTACAAGCCCGTTCGGTTCTGGCAGATCAACGCCAACGTTGCTTACACGAATTCGCGCTACGGCACCTTCTTTTACAACGGAACGGACGTCAGCGGCAACCGACCCGCTGACATCCCGAAATGGACCGCCAACTTGTGGAACAGCGTCAGTGGCGTCGCGGGTCTTCCCCTGGAACTGGGGGCGGGCGTCCGGTTCGTTGACGACCGATTCGGCGACAACGCCAACACCTTGACGCTGAAGAAGTACACGGTGCTCGATCTCTACGGTACCTATGCCATCACATCCAAGGTGAGCGTGACCGGCCGGGTGAACAACGCGACCAACAAGGCCTATGCGCAATGGGCCGACGTGAACTATCCCAGCCAAGTACAACTGGGTGCACCGGTGAGCTATGAGATCAGCATTTCAGCCAGGTACTGAGCTGTTGAAACGTGCGCCGGTCTTTCTCAAGACCGCGCGGCAGGTTTCGCTCGTGCATCGGTGGCTAGGCGTCATCCTTTGCCTGTTTTTCGCCCTCTGGTTCGCCACGGGAACCGTGATGATGTACGTGCCGTTCCCATCCCTGGGCGATACGGACCGTGTGGCCGGCAGTGAAGCGCTCGACTTGCGGGCGTTGCATCTGTCGCCGTCGCAGGCGCTGGCTGCGGCATCGGGCGTGTCGGTCGAGCGCTTGAGAATGATCTCGGTACTCGGAGCGCCACGCTACCTGCTGGCGCTGGGTGATGGGCGAACGCTTGTCGTTTCGGATTCGGGCGCGGTTGCTGCGCCCCTGGATGCCGCTACAGCCAGCCGCGTGGCGGAGCAGTTCGCAGGTCGACCGATCACGTCGATCGATGGGCCGTTCGAACATGATCAATGGATCGTGCATCAGCGCTTCGATGCACAGCGCCCGTTTTTCCGCGCGTCGACGGGAGATGCGGCCGGCACAGAGCTCTACGTGTCATCACGAACCGGCGAAGTCCTGCAGCGAACGACACGCTTCGAACGAGGCTGGAACTGGGTAGGTTCGGTTGTCCACTGGATATATCCGACGGTGTTGCGCAAGAGCTTCCGGGCCTGGGATCAAACCGTCTGGTGGCTATCGCTGGTCGGCCTGGCGACCGCGCTGATGGGTATGGGCCTGGGAGTAGTGCGACTCGTCAACCTGCGGCGAAAGCAAGGCCAGGGTGTGTCGCCATTCCGCGGCTGGATGCGTTGGCATCACGTACTCGGATTGGGCGCCGGAACGGTACTGCTGACCTGGGTCTTCAGCGGCTGGCTCTCCATGGATCACGGCCGACTGTTCTCCCTGGAAATCCCAGAGGGAGGCTATGAAGCGCGCCTGCGGGGCGCGCCTCTGGCGGAAGCGGTCAGAGACGTCACCGTGTCGAGTCTGCAGGCACTCGGCGCTCCGCATGAGATCGAGTTCACTGCCGTCGCAGGACACCCCTGGCTTGTGCTTCGCGGCGGTCAGTGGGGACACTCGTCAGTCGTCGAGGTGACGGGATTGCCCATCGACTCGACTGGGCATGCGTTGATACCGGATGAGCTATTGCTATCGGCGGTACGCCAGGCCTGGGCGCCGATCGGCGTGGTCAGCATTGCGCCGATCTCGGCGGACGATGCCTATGGGCACTTGCGTGACAACCCGCTACCAGATTCAACACGTCGAATCACGCTCGCCGATTCGGGTCAAACGTGGATCCACATCGACGCGGCGTCTGGCCATCTGATCTCCGTAATGGATCGAAGCCGCCGGGTATTGCGCTGGTTGTTCGATGGACTGCATACCTTCGACTTCCCGTTCCTGAACGGGGCAGGCCCCCTGTGGCAGATCCTGATGTGGCTCGCCCTCGTTTCCGGCTTTCTGTTCTCGGTGACTGGCGTCGTGTTGGGTTCGCGCCGACTCGCCAAATCTTCCCGCTCGTGGCTGCGGCCGCATTGACTGTCATAGGAGTATTTGTGAAAGATCAGCTTTTCCTGTTGAGCCCCGGCTTTGCCGACGACGCCGGGCACGGACCCTTCTATTGCGGCGACTCCGTCTCCGTCGAAGGCCTGCTGAGCTTCTTTCCTGCGCTAAGAGAAAAGATCGCAGTGACGTATATCGGATTCCAGAAACCGCGCGCCGCCGTCGTCGATGCAATCGGAGAAGAGAACCAGTCGATTCCCGTTTTGATCCTTGCCGGGCCCGAGAGGTCCGACGAATCCTTGTTCAACGTGAAATCCGCCGCGGGCAATCGCTTCATCAACAGCGAAACCGACATTCGCCGATATCTGTCGAATCGGCATGGCGTTGCGACGGCGAAGTAGGCGTGACGATGACCGATGACCTCGGATTTAGACGTCGAACTGCACTTAGCCTGATCGCGTCCATCGGCGTTTCCGCGCCGTTTCGGGGGCCGCAGGCGAAGGAGCCGCAGACGCTTCGCATCGGCATCGCTCAGGAAGCTGGCAACCTCGATCTCCTGCAGAACGAATCGGCGCTCAGCGGCTACGGGCTCGCGTTCGAAGGTCTGGTGTCAACGCAAAACTTGCGCCATCCCGATAGACTTTGGCATCGTCGGCCTGAAGCCGAATTGAGCGTAGAGCCGGTGCGCCTCACCGTCGGCTATGAGGCTGACGTACGCTCCCGGCAACGCCGAAGCACGCAGTTGATCGATCAATGAAGTCATGATGGCCTTGCCAAGCCCACGGCCTTGATGCGCGGGATGAACGGCCATGTCGGTCACTTGGAAGAATAGGCCCCCGTCACCGATTACGCGCCCATGCCGACGGCCTCGCCCGCGCAGCGCACGACTGCCGCGTGAATCGTACCAGGCAAGCCACGTGCGGCAGCCTCTTTGCTCTTGGCACTCAGGCCAGCCTGCTCTCGGAGGTGGCAGTAGTCGGTGATGCCGGGAATTTCCGCGGGGAGTGAATAGTCGTCATTCATGGGGTTGTTCTGTTCGAAGGCGATAAGCAACAACCAGACATCATGTGCCGGGCCGAGCTCAGGGAGTGAGCCACCCTGGACTCGAGGGAGCTCTCAGTTCGCTGCAGCGGGCTACTGCCGCACTGGTAGATGACCCGATACCTGCCGGTCGCGAAGGTCTGGCTATGGCCGGACTGCGACATTGACACACGATAGGAATCGGCGCCGTCCGTCGCCTTACTTCAGTTCAGGAGGCTTGAGGTCCGGATATTGAGCAAAGATCGGCATCGAGACTTCCACGAACATCTCTCCCATCAAGCGCCCCACCACGGCCCTATACGCCTCGAACTCAGAGGCGGGGCATCGCTCCTGAACCCGAATCAGCGACCCGTTTAACTGGGCGCCGAGAGCCAACATGAGCTTACTGATCTCGCTGGCCACTTCTTTGTCTTTGAACATTGCGTTCTTTCGCTGCTCCGCCTGCTGGCTCGCCGGCTCGGACTTGTTGACGACGTCGTGCGAGCCTTCGGAGCTCCCTGTCCCGCGCACGGCCGCGCTGCCGGCAATCCCTACCCCGATGCTTCCCATGTAGATGATGGCCGCGCGACGGGACATGCCGATCCTCTTGGCGTGATGAATTCTGGATACTACGGGATTCCCTGAGGCCGACGTTCGTGACCGTCAGGTTATGGCCGGCATCTGTCCGTCACGGATACCAGCGTGTTGGCGGCAACTCATGGAGCTGGAAGCAGAGCTCGAAACTGCGCCTCAGCCTTGGGGACTGCGCTCCAAGCGATCAGACGGCTGTCCCCTTCATAGGCCGGCGCGGCGCCTGGGGCTCCGACGCAGTACCTACCTGGGCTTTCGAGGGCGAATGGCGGTCATGGTGAGTTCCGTTTGCCTAGACGATCTGCAAGACAAGCTCGTAGTCCGGCATCCAATCGGAGCCCGCCTCCCCGTCATTGCCGACGACTCCGTCATCAAGCTGCATGCGGAACTGCTGTTCGATTTCATCCGCGCCGTCGAGCCCGAACTCCTTCAGTTCTTCGACATCGGCAGCTGAAAGTTCGATCGTGATCTTCATGGGTCTCTCCTGTCGGTGGTCTGGTTGATGGCTGTGCACTATGGAGTGCCGACGCTCAAGCCTCGTTCAGCTGTGGCTCGTGACGCGAGCATTCGGTCCGATCCAATCACGTCGCGCGAATGATTTTGCGAGCCTGCGGCTCCGGAGCGATGCTGGCCCTCCTCATCGCGAGCATCACTTCATCGAGCTGCGGAGAGGCAGTCTCCGACGAGGGCAGCGTCTTCACGGGAGCGCGGCGCCCATCGAACACCACCGCGTGGGCGCCTGTAGGCACCACGGAGCCTTGCTGCGCCAGCTCGAACGCCGCCCCGTCGCCCGTCGCGTCATTCGCGGACCGGATGAACGCCTCAGCCTCTGGTGTTGCATTACCCACTGCCAGGCGAGGTGGGGGATTGCGCAGAGCCGCACGGAGCAGTTTCACGTTGAGCTGGTCGTCAACGCCGAGCAGCACGCATGTATAAGGGTCGAGCATGGGTGAGTTGATCATTTCTTTCAATGTTTTCGATCAGCTTTGAAGCTGGGTTGTGACCGCAGTGATGAAGCGCTGTGCCTCGGGCGACCGCCTTCTCGTCGGCGTTGCAAGTTCAAGCACCGCGTCGAGCGAGGCATCGAACCATCGCTCGTCAGACCCGACCTCGCAGTGCGCCAGCACGTCCGCGACGAAATGAACAGCATCCACCTACACCGAGTCATTCAGGTCTGCGGTATGGACCCGCGTCGCGTAGCCCCGTGCGCACGCGGCGAAGCTCTCTCCAACGGTCTCGACGACGTCGGTCGATGCTGCCCCGCCGTTGACGCGGAGTGCGGTCGCCGCCGCCTTCCGGCAGGCCGATGTCAGCGATGCACCCCAGCGAGCTTCATCGAATTGATGGGCATGGGTCATGGTGAATTCCGAGAAATCATGCCGAAGACGATCGGGCTAGGCGTCTTCCGGGTCCGAAAACGTGTTCAGAAATGACGCCGACGTGCAATGATGAATTCAAGGCTGTGCACCGATCTGATATGTGTTTCGACCGGATCTCTTGGCTCGATAGAGCATTTCATCGGCCTGCTTGACGAGCACTTCGGCGGTCACGGCATCTCCTCTATGACACACTAACCCAATGCTGGTAGTCACGTTGAGTGAGTGCTTCTCAATGACGAACGGAACACCCATGGCCCGTACGATCTTGGAGGCGACGCTAGCGGCTGCGTCGCGGCACGGCAAGCCTTCCATGATCACGGTGAATTCATCGCCACCCAGGCGCGCGATGACGTCCGTCGTGCGAAGCGTCTGCGACAGTCTGCCGGCGAATGCCCGCAGCAGTGCATCGCCCGTGTTGTGTCCAAACTGATCATTGACTTGTTTGAAGTAGTCAATGTCCAAGTACATCAGAACCATCAGCGAACTTGCGCTATGGCTGCGTCCCATCGCTTCGGTCAGGCGAATTTCGAAGCCGGCGCGGTTGCAAAGACCGGTGAGCGGATCGAGGCGGGCTAGATTCACCAGCCGCTTCTCCTCAATCTTCTGCCGAGTGATGTCGGTGATCACGGCATGAAAGCCAGTCACTGCTTCGCCGTTCGCAGCGAACTGAGGAATATAGTGAGCCTCGTAGCAGACATAGTCGTCGTTGCTGGTCATCTCGCTCTGGAACGTGACCGGTATGCCTCGAAGAGCGGTACGTATGTGCGGTTCGACTTTCAGATGCGCCGCATCGCCAATCAACTCCCGCACTGTGCGTCCATGAATCTGCTGCCGAGAGAGTCCAAATCCTCGCTCATAGGCTAGGTTGTTGAATTGATAGCACTCGTCTGCGTCAATGAATGCCACTCGCATCGGCAACGCATCGGCCACCGTGCGCAGGTGGGCCTCGCTCTGCAGAAGCGCCTGCTCGGTCGCCTTGGCCGACGAAATGTCGCGCATCAGCCCCGAGTAGTACTCGATCTTGCCCTCCTCGTCGCGATGGGCAATCACCATGTGGGCGACCGGAAACTCGCGTCGCTCAGCGTCCAAAACCATTGACTCGCCCACCCAAACACCCGCTGTCAATGCGGTCGGCACGATCTCGGATCTGAATCTCTCGAGCGTTTCCGGCGGATTGAAGTCCGACATCGCCAGACGATCGATCAGCGCGTCGAGATCCACGCCCGTGCGACGGCGCGCCGCGGGATTCATGTACATGAAACGACCCTGCGCATCGAGTTGGACGACATAGTCGGTCGTCGAATCGAAGATCGCGTTGAGCGTGCGCAGCGCTCGTTCAGAGCGCTTGTGCTCGGTAATGTCGCGCGCGACCGTTACCAGTCCAATGGGTTGGCCGCCAGCGTCGTACACCGTGGCGACGCGCAGCGCATGCCAAACAAGTTGTCCTTCGGCATTGCGCCACTCGAACTCGAACGTCTCCTGTTGCCCAGTTTCCAACACGCGTTTCAGGCAAGCCACCATGCTTGCGGTGGCGGTTCCCACAACCGAATGTTCCGCAACCGAACGCCCCAGATATTGCGAGGCGACTTGCCCGGTATGCCGCTCGTACATCGCGTTCGCGTAGGTGCGGCACAAGTGCACGTCATAGCAAACGATGATGTCAGGGGATTGTCCGAGCATGCTCCACAGCAACTGGCTGTGTGGGTCGCGTCCCGTCAGGCTCGTCAAAGTAGACTTCCTCGCTGTTGAGTCAGCGCTGCAAGGGGCCAAAGCATTGCATCGACAATTGCAGAGTATGCATGCATCCTTGTCGCTGCGTCTTTCGGCGATCGCAACCGCTGAATTCTGAAACATGACCGACTTCGATCGAGCTGTCATTCCGTGATGTCAGGTTGAGGCCTGCAGGCCCTCGACTGGCGAGAGGGTGCAAGTGATGTCTGGCTCATACGACGCACAGTGGATTTCAACCACGGCCGTGAGCGACCCCGATCAAGTTGGCGCGCTGCGGGTGCTTCGCGCCGATCCAGCCAACGGCGATCCACAGCGCGCATAGCGTTGAAGACCCCGACCATCAACCATGAACTTGGCTATGAAAACGCTGAACTATCAAGCTATTTTGTACTTCGACACCAACTAGCCCGGTTTCGAACTCGCCAACGACGTCACTCCCGCGGCCAGCTTCACCTTGAGGTGGTCCGCCAAGCGCAGAGCAAGGGCGACGATCGTGAAGGTGGGGTTCACGGCCGATCCGGTCGAGAAACACGAAGAGCCGGCGACGAAGAGGTTCTGGATTCCGTGAATCCGGCAGTTCGCGTCGACCACGCCAGTCCTGGGGTTGTCGCTCATTCGGGTCGTGCCCATGTGGTGCCAGCCGGCGCTCGTGGATCCGGGCAGCCTTTCGAGGCCGTCCTCGGCGGCGAGGTGCTCGGCGAGGTCGTCATTCAATTTCACGCGCCAGAGGCCGGCCGCCCCCGCCTGCTGGCCGACGATCTCGTAGATCTTGCGGATGCTCTTGTGCTCGAGCTTTGTGAACGTCCAGTTCAACTCGGCGCGGGGCATCCCGAGTTCATCTTCTTCCTTCGCGAGGGTGACGCGGGAGTCCGGATTCGGGGCCTGCTCCAGGCGCAGCGTCATCTGGAACGCGTGATGGGCGCCGTGGATCTCCCCCGTCCGCAGCACATCGAAGAAGTGGCCCACCCGGGTGCCGCGAGCCTTGCTCTGGGCCTGCCGCACCTGTTCCTCGTTGACTCGGGGATCGGTGTCGGACCAGACTTCGATGAAGGGCGGCATCCGCTCGGCGACCTGCAGGGGCGTGAAGGACACGATCCCGTTCAGCACCCCGTGTCGCGCCTGCTGCCCGGGCTGGAGGGCCAATTCGCCTTGGACCCGGGGCGCAGCGGCCATGTACAGCTTGAGGTCGGTCTTCCGCTCGAGCCACAACTCGGCCGACTTGATCTCGAGGTGCTCCATGAAGAAGCGCCCGACGAGGTCGTTGTCGTTGCCCACGCCCGCGGGCGCTTGCTTGTTGGCCGCCAGCAGCACGCGCGCGTTCTGGATCCCGGCGCAGGCCAGCACGAAATGGCGGGCCCGTACCTTGTGCGTCTTGCCGGCGTAGTTCTTGACCGTGACCTCGCGGATCGCGCCAAGGCCTTCGTTGCCAGTGATGTCCACCACGTTGGCGTAGGTGTAGAGGTGGATGTCCGGCGCCGACACCACGGCATCCTTGAACTTCTGGCCGAAGCGCGTGGGCGCGCTGAATTGCCAGATCTTCGTCCAGAAGACATCGTCGTCGAACGGCAGCGCCACCAGGGACGGATCCTGCTTCTGCCAATACCCCAGGTCGAATTCACTGCTCCGCAGATCCAGGATCGGGTGGGCCCGGTCGTAGTACGGCAGCAGCGTGGCCTGGTTGATGGGCCAGCCGCTGTGCGCCACCCACGGCCGCTGCTGGAACACGATCGGATCGAAGATCGAGCACATGCCGGCCCAGTGCCCGGTGGTGCCTCCGAAGTAGTGCAGCTCCGAGGACTTGAGCGGGTAGTAGGGCTGGCCGGTCGTCTTGCCGTCGTACAACTGCTGGACGCGATCCTCGTACTCGAAGCCCCCGCCTTCGAGCAGGACGACCTTGTGGCCCGAGTTGCGGAACTCCAGCGCGAGGCTGATGCCGGCGGCGCCGGCGCCGACGATGCAGAGGTCGCCCTCGATCAGGGAGTCGTCCGGCAGGGTTCTCGCGTCGACGTGCATTCGCCGACCGTCAGGACAACGCGAGCAACGCGCATTGGCGCGCTTCCGTCCGCGAGATGACCCAGCCGTCGATGACCAGGATCTTCTTCGCCTGGAAGTCCCGCTCGGCCTGGCAGGCCGCCTCGCTGGCGCCCTCGATCGCGTCGGATGCGCCGGCCCCCCGCGCGGCGCCCTCGGCCTCGAGGCGGGACAGCAGGATCCCGGCCGAGCCCTCGGCGGGTACCTGCGCCAGGTATTTCCGCCCGAGCTCGCGCAGCGTGGCCTCGTCGCAGAAGACGGACAGCATCAGCGGGAAGGCCAGCGCCAGCTTCCTGGGCGAGAAGAAGCGCCACTTGACGATTCCGCCCGTGACCACGACGGCAGCGGCAATGGATGTCTTGCCGATGAAGGATCTGCGGATCATTCGAAACAGTAGCGCGATTGCATCCTGGGATGAACCTCTCCGGGCCGCCGGGTTTGCCAACTAATGCACAGGACGGCCGAACGGAGAACAGCGTTCCCGGCTGCCGCCAAATTGTGGGCGAGCCGAATCCGGGTCCCATGAACGTGGTCGCCGGCCGCGGCGCGGCGCCAAGTGCCTATGAATCGTGGCTCAGCGCCAGCTCGCGCAGGAACTCGAGCGCCTGCCCGCCATCGGAGAGCTGGCGCATCGGCGGCAACGCCGCGAGCAGGCGACCACCGTAGCGCGCCGTGCGCAGGCGCGAATCGCAGATCACCAGCAGTCCGCGGTCGGACACCGTGCGGATCAGCCGCCCCGCGCCCTGCTTCAGCGACACCGCCGCCTCGGCCACGAAGCAGTCGTTGAACGCGTCGCGGCCCTGCGACTGCAGGCGCTTGACGCGGGCCTCGATCAGCGGATCGTTGGGCGGCGGGAACGGCAGCTTGTCGATCAGCACGCATTGCAGCGCGTCGCCCGGCACGTCGATGCCTTCCCAGAAGCTCTGCGAGCCCACCAGCACGCAGCCGCCGCGCGCGAAGCGCTCGAGCATCGCGCGCTTGGGCAGGCTGCCCTGGAGCAGGATCTCCAGCGTCACGCCCAGCTTCGTGAGCTCGGCCTGCAGCGCCTCGGCGGCCGCGCGCATCGCGCGCAGCGTGGTGGTGAGCACGAAGGTGCGGCCGCGCAGCGCGGCGGCGCAGTGCGCGGCGGCGCGGCCGACGCTCTCGGCGTGGTGCGCGTCGGCCGGCGCGGCGAAGCGCGGCGGCACGTAGACGCAGGAGTTGGCCTCGTAGTCGAACGGGCTGTCCACGCGCAGCTTGCGCGCGTCCTCCAGGCCGGCCGGCTCGGAGAACCACGTGAGGCCGTCGTCGTCGCCCAGCGTGGCCGACGTGAAGATCCAGGCGCGCGGCGTGGCCTCGCGCTGCAGGCTCAGCGGACCGCCGATGTCCAGCGGCGACTCGATGAGCCGCGCCTGGTGCGTGGTGAGGTCGACCCAGCGCACCTGGCCCGCGGGCACCTCGCCCTGGAAGCGCACGCACAGGCTGCGCAGGCTGTCGGCGCGGCTGCGCAGCTTGGTGAAATCGGGGCCGATCTCCTGCAGCGGCTCCAGCGTCTCCACCAGGTGCGCGCAATGCGCGGCCAGCGCCGCGAGCGCGTCCGGCAAGAGGCCTTCGGCTTCGACCTGCTCCCACGGCCGCCGCGTGCTGCCGGTACCGCCGCCACTCGCGTGCGCGCGCGGGCCGCCCGCGGCCAGGCGCACCTCGCGCGCGAGCAGCTCCATGCGCGCCGCCAGCTCCGTCCAGGGCGCCAGGCCGCGCGCCTGCTGCAGGCCGGCGCCCACCAGGTCGCGCGACAGGTCGATGGCCTGGCCCGTGGCCAGCGTCTGGCCGAGGAACTGCACGCCGATGTCCACCATCTGGTGGGCCTCGTCGAACACGGCCACGTCCACCGACGGCAGCAGCTCGGCCACGCCGCCTTCGCGCAGCGCCATGTCGGCGAAGAACAGGTGGTGGTTGACGACCACGACGTCGGCCGCCATCGCCTCGCGCCGCGCCTTCATCACCGGGCAGACGGCGAACTTGGGGCATTCGCTGCCGAGGCAGTTCTCGCGCGTGGAGGTGACCAGCGGGATCACCTCGGAACGCTCGTCCAGGCCCTCCAGCTCGCTGAGGTCGCCCGACACGGTGGACTGCGCCCAGGTCTCGATGCGCGACAGCGCGCGGATGGCCATCCGGTCGGCGAACGTGGCCTCGGAGCGGGCACGCTCCATCCGATACGGGCACAGGTAGCTGGCCCGCCCCTTCAGCAACGCCGTGGACACCGGGATGGCCAGCGCCTCGGTCAGGCGCGGCAGGTCGCGGTAGAAGAGCTGGTCCTGCAGGTTCTTGGTGGCCGTGCTGACCAGCGTGCGCCGCCCGGCGAGCAGCACCGGCACGAGGTAGGCGAAGGTCTTGCCGACGCCGGTGCCGGCCTCCACCACCAGCGTGGCACGATCCTCGATGGCCTGCGCCACGGCGCCCGCCATCGCGAGCTGGCCGCCGCGCTCCAGGTAGGCGTCGTCCTCGCGCGCCAGCGGGCCCTCGGCCGACAACGCGCGCAGCACCGCCTGCACCAGTGCAGGTGCCGCTTCGGGTTCTTGGCTCACGCTTTTTCGGGGGGGCTGAGTTCGGCTTCGAGCTGCGAGATCCGGTCGCGCAGGAGGAGACGACGCTTCTTCAGGCGCTTGAGCGCCAGCTCGTCGAGGGTCGCCTGCGCGCCCGCCGCGTCGATCAGCTGATCAAGGTCGGCGTGCGCCATTCGGAGCTCGATCAGGTGACGTTGTGGGGAATGCAGGGATTCATTCATGGCCGGAGCCGGTGGCAGGCGCAATCACAGTTTATATTGGCGGACATGAACACGACCACGCAAGGATTCCGCATTTCGGCCTCCACGGGCCTGCACAAGGGGGATCGTGCCTACCAGCAGGACCAGATCGAGTTGCTGGTGCACCCGCGTATTCCCGGGTGCGCGCTGGGCCTGGTGGCGGACGGCATGGGCGGCAAGAGCGGTGGCCGGACGGCCGCCGACCAGGTGGTGATGACGGCGCGCCAGGTGTTCGAGCGCTTCTCGCCCGCGCGCGACGATCCGTCCAAGATGCTCACCGACCTCGTGGTCGAGTCGCACCTGATGATCAAGCTCACGGCCATCACGGCCGAGGAAGAGCCGCACAGCACGCTGGCCGCGTTCCTGGTGATGCCCAGCCGCCAGGCCTACACGGTGCACGCCGGCGACTCGCGCATCTACCACTTCCGCGGCGCGGAACTGGTGCGCCGCACCAAGGACCACTCCTACGTGCAGCGCCTGATCGACGAGGGCCGCCTCACCGAGGAGAAGGCCAATACCCATCCGCAGTCCAACCTGCTCACCGGCTGCCTGGGCACGCAGCAGGATCCGCCGGTGGAGCTGAACCATATCGACTACCTCGAGATCGGCGACTCGCTGATGGCCTGCAGCGACGGCCTCTGGCACTACCTCACCGCCCGCGAGATCGGCGCCATCATCAACGCCCTGTCGCCACGCGAGGCCACCGAGATGCTGATCAGCAAGGCGCGCCAGCGCGCGCGCGGATCCGGCGACAACCTGTCGCTGGTGCTCGTTCGAGTGGAAGCGATCACCTGAACATGAAAAGCGGCGCCAAGTGCGCCGTTTTTCATGGCGGCCCCGCGGTCACCAACTGACTTCGCGCTCGGGCGTCGCGCCGATGCGGTGGATCGACAGGTCGGCGCCCTCGAACTCCTCTTCCTGCGACAGGCGCCGGCCCACGAAGCGCTTGAGCAGGCCGTAGACGACGAAGCCGCTCGCCAGGGCCCAGGCGATCGCGCCCAGCGTGCCGATGGCCTGCGAGGCGGCGTCGGACGTGCCGACGCCGTTGTCGTAGTGGCCGGCGATCTCCACCTGTTGCGCGGCGGCCAGAACCTGTGACTCGGCGTCGGGCGTGGGCACCTGCGCGCCAGCGAGACCGCAGGCCAGGCCCAGCGCGGCGGCGGCCTTCTTGTTGCGGCGAACAGGCATCGGGTCTCCAGGTGTCATCGTGTGCACGGGCGTCCAGGAGGTATACGCTTCGGCACGCCGCGCAGATGCAGCCCGATGGCACGCCCCATGCATGCCCCGGCCGAGCCTATAGTCCGTTCGACATGAGCCCCGCCGCCTCGATCTCCGAACTCCTCGGCCTCGCCGTCGTCGCCGGCGTGCTGGGCATGCGCCACGGCGTCGATGCCGACCACCTGGCGGCCATCGACGCGATGACGCGCTGCAACGCCGAGGCCCGCCCGGCGCTGGCGCGGCGTACCGGCCTGTGGTTCTCGGCCGGCCACAGCCTGGTCGTGCTGGCGGTCGCCTTCGCGGTGGCGCTGACCGCCCACGCCTGGGCCGCGCCCGAGTGGCTGGAACCCTTCGGCGCCTGGGCCTCCATCGCGATGCTGGCGCTGCTGGGCGCGCTGAACCTCGCCGCCTGGCGCCGCACCGCGCCGGGCGCCGCCGTGGCGCTCGCAGGATGGCGCAGCCGGCTGTTCAACGGCGCCCTCCAGGCGTGCAGCCGGCGCGCGGTGATGGGCGTGGGCGTGCTGTTCGCCGTGTCGTTCGACACCGTGAGCCAGGCGGCGCTGATGGCGGCCACCGGTGCCGCCAGCCAGGGGCTCGCGGCGGTGGCGCTGCTGGCCGGCGCGTTCGTGCTGGGCATGATCGTCGTGGACGGCCTCAACGGCTGGTGGGTGGCGCGCCTGATCCAGCGCCCGGGCGCGGGCTCCGCGCGCGCCTCGCGCGTGATGTGCGTCGCGATCAGCGGCATCAGCCTGGGCACGGCGGCGCTCGGCGCGGCGGCGCAGCTGTCGGCGGGCGTGGCGGGCTGGGCCGAGGCGCATTCGGAGCTGGTGGCGCTGGCCATCGTGGCCGTCGTCGGCGCGAGCTTCGTGGCGGGGCTGGCGCTGGCGCGGCGCGACGCGCCGCTGACGCCGGCTTAGGGCCTGTTCACACTCAATGCGTGCCCGCGCCGGCCGCCTGCAAAGCCCCAGGCTAGGCGGCCGCGACGCGGCGGGCTGGACGCCCGCAAGGAGCGGCCAACGACGCCTGGGGCTTTGCAGGCGGCCGGCCCTGCGGGTGATCCGCCAGAAAGCCCGCCTTCCGCGTTGCGAGCGCTTGCCGTGGCGCCACCACGTCGGCGCGCTCGCGCCTTGAAGGCGGGCTTTCTGGCGGTCACGCGGGCACGCATTGAGTGTGAACAGGCCCTAAGTCAGGCCCGTGTCGACATCGCGCTTGGCGATCGCCAGATACTCCTGCGACTGCATCTCCTGCAGGCGCGAGATCGTGCGCGGAAACTCGTGCACCAGCGGGCCCTCCAGGTACAGCTGCTCGGGCGGCACCGCGGCGGAGATGACCAGCTTGACGCGGCGGTCGTAGAGCACGTCCACCAGCCACGTGAAGCGGCGCGCCTCGGCCGACAGGCGCGGCGGCATCTGCGGCACGTCCGACAGCATCACCGTGTGGAACTGCGTGGCCAGCTCGAGGTAGTCGTTCATCGAGCGCGGTCCGCCGCACAACTCGCGGAAGTCGAACCACACCACGCCGCCGGCACGGCGGCGGGCGCGGATCTCGCGGTGCTCGATGTGCAGCACCGGATCCTCGTCGCGCGCCTCGGCCAGGTGGTCGAAGGTGGTAGCCATGTCGGCGTCGGCCTCGGGGCCCAGCGGCGTGTGGTACAGCTTCGCGTCGGTGAGCGTGCGGCGCCGGTAGTCGGTGCCGGCATCGACGTTGATCACCTCCAGCTTCGCGTTGAGCAGCTCGATGGCCGGCAGGATGCGCTCGCGGTTCAGCCCGTTCGGGTACAGGTCGTCGGGCCTGAAGTTCGACGTGGTGACGAACGAGACGCGGTTCTCGAACAGCGACAGCAGCAGCCGGTGCAGGATCATCGCGTCGGTGACGTCGGCGATGTGGAACTCGTCGAAGCAGATGAGCCGGTAGCGCAGCGAGATGCGGCGGCCGAGCTCCTGCAGCGGGTCGGCCATGCCCTTCAGATCCTGCAACTCGCGGTGCACCTCGCGCATGAACTCGTGGAAGTGCAGCCGCACCTTGCGCTTCAGGGGCACGGCCTGGAAGAAGCAGTCCATCAGGAAGCTCTTGCCGCGCCCCACCCCGCCGTACATGTAGACGCCGCGCGGGATGGGCGGGCGCACCAGCATCTTGGTGATGGCGTTGGAGCGGCGCGACTTGTACGCCACCCACTCGTCCTCGCAGCGCTGCAGCGCGGCGACGGCGTTCAGCTGCGCGGCGTCGGCGGTGAAGCCGCGTTCGGTCAGCGTCTGTTGGTAGAGCTCGGTGACAGTAGGCATTCGGCAATGCTCAACAAAAGAGCGGCAGCACCTTTCCGGCGCTGCCGCTCATCGGCCCCAACGAGATTCAAGGGAGCCGTGGATCCGGCTCCGCCGGGCCGCTCGCGGCCGACCCCTCGGGGAGTGGAGCCGGTAAAGGGCTCGCGAAGCGAGACCCCGGCGGAACGGCATCCGGCCTGCAAGCCGGATGCTTCCGAGCAGCCAGCGACCGTGGGGCCGTCATGACTAGAAGTTGAGCGTGCGCTTGTCGATGGCGAGCGCGGCTTCCTTCGTGGCTTCCGACAGCGACGGGTGCGCATGGCAGATGCGCGCGATGTCCTCGGCCGAGGCCTTGAACTCCATCGCCACGCAGGCCTCCGAGATCAGCTCCGAGACCATCGGGCCGATCATGTGCACGCCCAGGATCTCGTCGGTCTTCGCGTCGGCGATGAACTTGACGAAGCCCGTGGTGTCGCCCAGCGCGCGCGCGCGGCCGTTCGCGAGGAACGGGAACTGGCCCGTCTTGTAGGCGCGGCCCTCGGCCTTGAGCGCCTGCTCGGTCTGGCCCACCCATGCGATCTCGGGGCTGGTGTAGATGACCCAGGGCACGGTGTTGAAGTTGACGTGGCCGTGCTGGCCGGCGATGCGCTCGGCCACCGCGACGCCCTCTTCCTCGGCCTTGTGCGCCAGCATCGGGCCGCGCACGACGTCGCCGATGGCCCAGACTCCGGCCAAGTTCGTCTTGCACTCGCCATCGACCACGACCATGCCGCGCTCGTCCAGCTTCAGGCCCACGGCCTCGGGGTTCAGGCCGATGGTGTTGGCCGTGCGGCCGATGGAGACGATCAGCTTGTCGACCGCCAGCACCTGCTCGGCGCCCTTCGCGTCGGTGTACGACACGTTGACGCCCTTGCCGCTCGCGTCGACCTTGGTGACCTTGACGCCCAGCTCGATCTTCAGGTTCTGCTTGGCGAAGACCTTGGCCGCTTCCTTGGCGATGGACTCGTCGGCCGCACCCAGGAACGCCGGCAGCGCCTCCAGGATCGTCACCTGCGCGCCGAGGCGGCGCCACACGGAGCCTAGTTCCAGTCCGACCACGCCCGAGCCGATGACGCCCAGCTTCTGGGGCACACCGCCGATGCGCAGCGCGCCGTCGTTGGACAGGATCTTGTCCTCGTCGAACGGCGCGCCCGGCAGCACGCGGGCGTTGGAGCCCGTGGCCACGATCACCTGCTTGCTCACCAGCGTCTCTTCCGCGGCGCCGGCCACCTTCAGCTCGTAGCCGCCATCGACGGCCTTGACGAAGCTCGCGCGGCCGTGGAAGAAGCTGACCTTGTTCTTCTTGAACAGGTACAGGATGCCGTCGTTGTTCTGCTTCACGACGGTGTTCTTGCGCGCCAGCATCTTGGGCACGTCGATGGCCAGCTTCTCCAGCGTGATGCCGTGGTCGGCGAACGCGTGGCCGGCGTGCTCGAAGTGCTCCGACGACTGCAGCAGCGCCTTGGACGGGATGCAGCCGACGTTGGTGCAGGTGCCGCCCGGGGCCGGGCCGCCCTTGTCGTTCTTCCACTCGTCCACGCAGGCCACGTTGAAGCCCAACTGGGCCGCGCGGATCGCGGCGATGTAGCCGCCGGGGCCGCCGCCGATGACGACGACGTCAAAGTTCTTAGACATACATTTTTCCTAAATTCGGGCCGAAGGCCCGTTGACCCAGCCGGCGCTGCCGCTCACACGCTCGCAAGAAGTTCAAGGGAGCGGCGGAACCGGCTCTGCCGGGCCGCTCGCGGCCGGCCCCCTTGGGGGGCAGGGAGCGCCAGCGACCGTGGGGGCTCAAATGTCAAACAGCAGGCGCGACGGATCTTCCAGCGCGTCCTTCATGGCGACCAGGCCCAGCACGGCCTCGCGGCCGTCGATGATGCGGTGGTCGTACGACATCGCGAGGTAGTTCATCGGGCGGATGACGATCTGGCCATCGACCACAACGGCGCGATCCTTGGTGGCGTGCACGCCCAGGATGGCCGATTGCGGCGGGTTGATGATGGGCGTGGACAGCATCGAGCCGAAGGTACCGCCGTTGGAGATGGAGAACGTGCCGCCGGTCATTTCCTCGAGCGACAGCTTGCCGTCCTTGGCCTTCTGGCCGAACTCCGCAATCTTCTTCTCGATCTCGGCGAACGTCATCTGGTCGGCGTTGCGCAGGATGGGCACGACCAGGCCGCGCGGCGAGCCGACGGCGATGCCGATGTCGAAGTAGCCGTGGTAGACGATGTCGTTGCCGTCGATCGAGGCATTGATCACCGGGTAGCGCTTGAGCGCGGCCACGGCGGCCTTGACGAAGAAGCTCATGAAGCCGAGCTTGACGCCGTGTTCCTTCTCGAACTTCTCCTGGTACTTCTTGCGCAACGCCATGACCGGGGCCATGTCGACTTCGTTGAAGGTGGTGAGGATGGCGTTCTGGGACTGCGACTGCAGCAGGCGCTCGGCGATACGCGCGCGCAGGCGCGACATCGGCACGCGCTGCTCGGGGCGATCGCCGATGGACACGGCCGGCGCGGCCACGACGGGCAGCGCGGCCTTGGGCGCCGGAGCGGCCAGCGGGGCCGGCGCCGCGGGCTTGGTGCCGCCGGCGACGGCGCCGAGCACGTCGCCCTTGGTCACGCGGCCGTCCTTGCCGGTGCCGGCGACGTCGGTGGCCTTCAGGTTGTTGTCGGCCAGCAGCTTGGCGGCGGCGGGCATCGCCACGTCGCCCTTGGAGCCGCCGGTGGCAGGCGCCGGAGCGGGTGCGGCGGCCTGGGCCGGCGCGGCCGCCGGGGCGGCAACCGCGGGCGCGCTGGCGCCGGCGGTGGCCGTGGTGTCGATCTTCGCGATCAGCTGTTCTGCGGCGACGGTGGCGCCGTCGGCCTGCACGATCTCGGTGATGACGCCGGCGGACGGCGCGGGCACCTCCAGCACGACCTTGTCGGTCTCGACCTCGATCAGGATCTCGTCGACGGCGACGGCGTCGCCGACCTTCTTCTTCCACTGGAGCAGGGTGGCTTCAGACACCGATTCCGACAGTTGCGGAACCTTCACTTCTACGATGGCCATGAAATTTCTCTTCTTCTGGATGTTGACGCGAAGCCGGTCCGCGGCGGGCCTTCCCGTTCGCCGGGAGAGGCGCCGCGGACGGCGAGCAATGTCTTATTTGGTGAGGATGAAACCCTTGAGCTTCGTGAAGGCCTGTTCCAGCAGCGCGATCTGTTGCTCCTGGTGCAGGTGGGCGTAGCCGACGGCCGGCGATGCCGAGGCCGGGCGGCCGGCGTAACCGAGCTTCTGGCCTTCGAGCATGTTCTCGTGGATGTAGTGCTGCACGAAGAACCAGGCACCCTGGTTCTGCGGCTCGTCCTGGCACCACACGATGTCGGTGACGTGCGGGTACTTCTTCATCTCGGCCTGGAAGGCCTTGTGCGGGAACGGATAGAGCTGTTCCACGCGGATGATGGCGACGTCAGTGGCCTTGCGCTCGGCGCGCTTCTTGACCAGGTCGTAATACACCTTGCCCGAGCAGGCGATCACGCGCTTGACCTTGCCGCCGTCCACGGTGGCGTCGAGCTCGGGGATCACCGTGCGGAACTCGCCCTTGGTGAACTCCGACATCGGCGACGTGGCGTCCTTGTTCCGCAGCAGCGACTTCGGGGTCATGATGACCAGCGGCTTGCGGAACGCGCGCACCATCTGGCGACGCAGCAGGTGGAAGATCTGGGCGGCCGTGGTGGGCTGCACGATCTGCATGTTGGTGTCGGCGGCCAGCTGCATGAAGCGCTCGAGGCGCGCCGAGCTGTGCTCCGGGCCCTGGCCTTCGTAGCCGTGCGGCAGCATCAGCGTGAGGCCGTTGGCGCGGCCCCACTTCACTTCGCCCGAGGCGATGAACTGGTCGATCACCACTTGGGCGCCGTTGACGAAGTCGCCGAACTGGGCTTCCCAGATGACGAGCGTGTTCGGGTCGGACGACGCGTAGCCGAATTCGAAGGCCAGCACGGCCTCCTCGGACAGCAGCGAGTCGATGACGACGAACGGCGCCTGCTTGTCGGTGACGTTCTGCAGCGGCGTGTACGTGCCGGTGTCGAACTTCTCGCGGTTCTGGTCGTGCAGCACCGCGTGGCGGTGCGTGAACGTGCCGCGGCCGGAGTCTTCGCCGGACAGGCGGATCGGGTAGCCCGAGGCCACCAGCGAGGCGAAGGCCATGTGCTCGCCCATGCCCCAGTCGACGTTGATCTCGCCGCGGCCCATGGCGGCGCGGTCGGCGATGACCTTCTCCACCAGCGGGTGCAGCTTGAAGTTGCCGGGGATGGTGGTGATGCGTTCGGCCAGGCGCTTGAACTCGGCCACCGGCAGCGCGGTGTCGGCGGCGTCGGTCCACTTCTTGTTCAGGAACGGCGACCAGTCGACCGCGTACTTGCCCTTGAAGTTGGTGAGGACGGGGTCGCGGGTGTGGCGGCCGGCGTCCATCGCGGCGCGGAACTCCTTGACCATGTCGTCGGGGCCCGTCTCGCCCAGCACGCCCTGCGCGACGAGCTTCTCGCCGTACAGCTTGCGCGTGCCCGGGTGCACGGCGATCTTCTTGTACATCAGCGGCTGGGTGAGGCTGGGCGTGTCCTGCTCGTTGTGGCCCAGCTTGCGGAAGCAGACGATGTCGACGACCACGTCCTTGTTGAACTGCTGGCGGTAGTCGAGCGCGAGCTGCGTGCACAGGACGACCGCTTCCGGATCGTCGCCGTTGACGTGCAGCACCGGCGCCTCGATCATCTTGACGACGTCGGTGCAGTACAGCGTGGAGCGCGTGTCGCGCGGGTCGGAGGTGGTGAAGCCGATCTGGTTGTTGATGACCAGGTGCACCGTGCCGCCGGTGTAGTAGCCGCGCGTCTGCGCCAGGGCCAGCGTCTCCATGACCACGCCCTGGCCCGCGAAGGCCGCGTCGCCGTGGACGATGACCGGCAGCACCTGCAGGCCCTTGTGGTCGCCGCGGCGATCCATGCGCGCCTTGACCGAACCTTCGGCCACCGGGTTCACGATCTCCAGGTGCGACGGATTGAACGCGAGTGACAGGTGGACCGGGCCGCCCGACGTGGTGATGTCGCTGGAGAAGCCCTGGTGATACTTCACATCGCCCGAGGGCAGGTCTTCCGGCGCGGTGTGGTCGAACTCGGCGAACAGGTCCTTGGGCATCTTGCCCAGCGTGTTCACCAGCACGTTCAGGCGGCCGCGGTGGGCCATGCCGATGACGACTTCCTGCACGCCCTTGACGCCGGCGCGCTGCACCAGCTCGTCCATGGACACGATGAAGCTCTCGCCGCCTTCCAGCGAGAATCGCTTCTGGCCGACGAACTTGGTGTGCAGGTAGCGCTCGAGGCCTTCGGCCGCGGTCAGGCGGTCGAGGATGTGCTTCTTTTCCTCGGCGTTGTAGGTGGGCTTGCTGCGGATCGCCTCGACGCGTTCCTGCCACCAGCGCTTTTCACCGGGGTCGGTGATGTGCATGAACTCGCAGCCGATGGTGCCGCAATAGGTTTCGCGCAGCGCCTGCAGGATCTGGCGCAGCGTCATGTTCTCGTTGGTCGAGAAATACGTGTTCGTCGCCGAGAACGTGATGTCCATGTCGGCTTCGGTCAGGTCGTAGAACGCCGGATCGAGCTCGGGGATGCGCGGACGCTCGGTGCGCTTGAGCGGATCGAGGTCGGCCCAGCGCGAGCCCAGGAAGCGGTAGGCGGCGATCAGCGACTGGACATGGACCTGCTTGCGCGCGATGGCGAGGTCGGTGGAGCTGGCCTTGACGGCGAACGCATTGGCCTTGGCGCGTTGCGCGAAGGACTCGATCACCGGCGCGTGCGGGACGTCGCGGGAGTCGGAGCCGTCGGCGGCCGGGACATGCTGGAGCGCGTCGAAGTAGGCGCGCCACGTATCCGGCACCGAGCCGGGGTTCTCGAGATAGGCCTCGTACATCTCTTCCACGTAGGGCGCGTTACCGCCGAACAGGTAGGAGTTGGACCTGTTTTGCTCCATCATCTTTCGCTCACCTTTTGCCCTGGTTTCCAGGACTACGATGGGTTGATCAACCTTCCGCGGCCCGGCTCAGCCGGTTGGCGGATTGCAAACACCTTGCCGGCGGTTTGGAGACCAGCAAGTGGACACAGAAGGACTATTGGGACTCTGCAGACCATGAATGTAGCACTTACCCTGATTCGCTGCCTTTGCGCTTCTGCCACGAAATCATGGACTTTCTCCACGGACTCGCGCCTGTCACACCCTGGCACAGTCGCGTGAACCATGTCCCGACAGGTCATCCGCCTCCACCCCGCCGCCCCGGCGAAGCCGCCCGAGGCCGCGCCGTGCAACGGCTGCGGCGTCTGCTGCGCGGCAGAGCCCTGCCCGATCGGCGTGCTCGTCAGCGGGCGCCGCACAGGCGCCTGCGCGGCCTTGTTGTGGAAATCGGACGCCGGGCTGTACCGCTGCGGCCTGGTCGGCGCCCCGGCGGAGGTGCTGCGCTGGCTGCCCGCCGCATGCGGCCCGCTGGTCAGCCGGCTGGCCCGGCGCTGGATCTCGGCGGCGAGCGGCTGCGACAGCAGCCTGGTGGTCGAGTAACCCGCCCTCGCTTGCCGGCAACGCCGCGAGGCGTCAACATGCCCTCTCGAGCGGTCGCCGAGCCGGTGGCCGCCATGTGCCGGAGCGCGGGTCATGGCTTGGTTGAACATCTGGGAACCCCGGGGCGTCTGCACGCAGTTCTCCGGATTCGTCACGGCCAGGGAATACGTCGACTCGGCCGAGGACATCTGCGCGGATGCCCGCTTCGACGAGCTCCGCTTCGTCATCAAGGACCTGCTGGGCATCGCCGGCCACTCGATCGACCCCGAGGCGCACGACCCGATCGCGGCCATCCGCTACGGCGCCCGCCTGACGAACCCGAACATCTACCTGATCCTGCTGACCATCGATCCGCGGCTCGTGCCCTTCGCCTATCCGGCGCGGGATTCCGTCATGCGCGGGCTGTACGACACGCGGGCGTTCCCCGACATGGCGGCCGCGCGGTGCTGGCTGGCAACGCAGCCGGCGCTGGACCGGGCGGGCATCAGGCCCTGAGCGTCGCGCTCAGGCGAGTGCGAGACGCGCGCGCGCCGCCGCGTACTCGTCGGCCAGCCTCTGCACCAGCTTCGCGGTGGGCAAAACCTGCTTGACCGCGCCCACGCCCTGGCCGGCGCCCCAGATATCCTTCCAGGCCTTGGCGGCGCCCGCGCCGGCGAAGTTCATCTTGCTGGCGTCGCTGGTGGGCAGGTTGTCGGGGTCGAGCCCCGAGGCCGTGATCGAGCCGCGCAGGTAGTTGCCCAGCACGCCCGTGAACAGGTTGGAGTAGACGATGTCGTCGCTGGTGGAGGCCACGATCATCCGCTTGTAGTCGTCGGGCGCGCGCGCCTCGTCGGTGGCGATGAAGGCCGAGCCGATGTAGCCGAAGTCGGCACCCATCGCCTGCGCGGCCAGCACGCCGTCGCCCGTGGCGATGGCGCCCGACAGCGCGACCGGGCCGTCGAACCACTCGCGGATCTCCTGGATCAGCGCGATCGGGTTCTTGACGCCCGCGTGGCCGCCCGCGCCCGTGGCCACGGCGATCAGGCCGTCGGCGCCCTTCTCGATCGCCTTGTGCGCGAACGTGTTGTTGATGATGTCGTGCAGCACGATGCCGCCCCACGAGTGCACGGCGTCGTTGACGTCGGTGCGCGCGCCCAGCGAGGTGATGACGATGGGCACCTTGTACTTGGCGCACACCTGCATGTCGTGCTCGAGGCGGTCGTTGCTCTTGTGCACGATCTGGTTGATCGCGAACGGCGCCGACGGGGCCTCGGGATGCGCCCTGTCGTACGCGGCCAGCGTCTCGGTGATCTCGGCGAGCCAGTCGTCCAGCAGTTCGGCCGGGCGGGCGTTGAGCGAGGGCATCGAGCCGACGATGCCGGCCTGGCACTGGGCGATCACCAGCTTGGGGTTGCTGATGATGAACAGCGGCGAGCCGATGACCGGCAGGCGCAGGTTGCTCAGGGCGGCGGGAAGGTGACGGCGGTTCATGCTTAGAAAGCCTCCAGGGGCATCGCGAGACAGCCTTCGGCGCCGTCGACGATGGAGTCGCGCACGCCCGGGGCCTTGCTGAGGATGTGGTCGCCGTAGAAGCGCGCGGTGGCGATCTTGGCGGTCATGAAGGACGCGTCGTCGCCGGCCGCGAGCTTGTCGACGGCCACCAGCAGCGCGCGGCCCAGTTGCCAGCCGCCCACGAGGTTGCCGGCCAGCATCAGGTACGGCACCGAGCCGGCGAACGCGGCGTTCGGGCTGGACTTGGTGTTGCCGGCGATGAAGCCGACGGCGTCGAGGAAGGCCTCGCGCGCGGCCTTCAGGCGCCTGCCGAAGGCCTGCGCGTCGGCGTTGACCGAAGCGGCCAGCGCCTGCTCGGTGGCCTCGATGCGGGCGGCGATCGCCTTGGCGGCGGTGCCGCCGTCGCGCGCCGTCTTGCGCCCGACGAAGTCGTTGGCCTGGATCGCGGTGGTGCCTTCGTAGATCGTGAGGATCTTCGAGTCGCGCATGTACTGCGCCGCGCCGGTCTCCTCGATGAAGCCCATGCCGCCGTGCACCTGCACGCCCAGGCTCGCCACCTCGATGCTCATCTCGGTGGAGTAG
>FTKD01001665.1_pt1 | contig 35743 bp, 28 predicted proteins | sample 1658191 | NCBI WGS metagenome assembly FTKD01 (sample SAMEA3914808, study PRJEB12502) | metagenome | biome: forest; material: soil | place: Canada | collected 2011-08-03 | depth 0.3 m
CTAGAGGGTGTTGAGTTCGTCCCAGCGTTCGACAAAGCGACCATGTTCGACCCGCCAGATGTCGATGGAGCGCATGACGAAGGGCCTGCCCGTCGCGGGGTACCCGAGGAAGTTGCCGGTATGGGTGCCTTCGTAGCGATAGCGACCGACCCCGAGGTACCCGTCGGCCGAGACAAAGACATCTTCTGCGGTCACCTTGAGGTCGGGAACGGCCGCGATGATGGCTCCGAGTACCTTCTTGGAACCTTCAACTGCGCGAGGCTGTCGTCACGACCCAGGGTCCCCGGGAAGTCGGCGCCAACCGTCAGATCGAAGAAGCGATCCACGGGCTGAAGCGCTTGCGCGCGGTCCAGCTCGATTAGCTGCAAGTCAGCCGCCAAGGCTTCAGACGAGGCGAACATGGAGAGCGCCAGGATGGTGGTGGTCAATGACGCACTGCGTGCCGCTTCGGCAAGCGTCGAGAAGGATCTGTTCATGGAATCGCCGGGTTGCCGCCAGGCGAGTCTCGCTCGATGCATGCTCGCTGCACCACCGTGGCAACGTCACTGGATGGGGCGGCCAGCCATCGCGAGGCCGGGAGTCGCGAACGATCGATCAAGGAGTGCTTTCTCAAAGGGATCCAGCCTTCAATAATCTCGATCTTGTTGAAAGGAGAACGGCACTGTTGCGGCCTCAGATCGACCAGGCCAGTTCCGCGCCTTCCGCCAGGCTCGCGCTCGACCGGCTATCGACGTTCAGGCGCCAGTCGCGCAGCCTGCCTTCGGTGACCCGTGCTACATAGCGCTGGTCCTGCCGCGTTACCGTGCCGCGCGCAGCGATGCGGCCATCCAGGCCCGCGACTGCAAACGTCGCGGTGGCGCCGTCGTCCAGTCCGAAGATCCGCAGCGTGGTGCCGTGCGCGAAGTCGTAGTCCGGACGCTCTTCCTCCGCGCCCCAGGGCAGCACCGTGTTCGCGGCGACGTACACGGGCAGGCTCATGAAGTCGTGCGTCTCGCGGAACCAGCGCCCGCCGGTACGCACCTGGCCCGACAGCAGGTGCGTCCACGTGCCCTCGGGCAGGTAGAAATCGACCTCGCCGCTCTCGTCGAACACCGGGGCCACGAGCAGCGCCTCGCCGAGATGGTACTGGCGATCCAGCGGCGCGCAGGCCGGGTCGTGCGGATGCTCCATCATCATGGACCGCATCACCGGCACGCCCGTCTCCGCGGCCTGGACGGCCTTGGCGTACAGGTAGGGCATCAGGCGATGCTTCAGTCGTGTGAAGACCCGCAGCACGTCGCAGCTCTCCTCGTCCACCAGCCACGGCACCCGATAGAAGCTGCTGCCGTGCAGGCGGCTGTGCGAGGACAGCAGGCCGAACTGGATCCAGCGCTTGTAGACGGCCGGCGGCGGGTTGCCTTCGAAGCCGCCGATGTCGTGGCTCCAGAAGCCGAAGCCGCAGGTCGTCAGCGACAGGCCGCCGCGCAGGCTCTCGGCCATCGATTCGAAGGTGGACCAACAGTCGCCGCCCCAATGCACCGGAAAGCGCTGGGCAGAGGCGTAGGCCGATCGTGCGAAGACGACCGCGTCGTCGTCGCCACGTACCTCGCGGATCAGGTTGAACACAGCCTCGTTGTACTGCAGCGGATACAGGTTGTGCATCTCCACCGGGTCGGAGCCGTCGTGATACACCACCCCCGTATCCGGAATGCGCTCGCCGAAATCCGTCTTGAAGCAGTCGACGCCCATTTCGAGCAGTCGACGCAGATGGCCCTGATACCACTCCACCGCCTTCGGATTGGTGAAGTCGACAATGGCCATGCCTGGCTGCCACTGGTCGGTCTGCCAGACGCGCCCGTTCGTGCGCTTGATGAAGTAGCCCTCCTGCGCGCCCACGGCGAACAGCGGCGAGCGCTGCGCCACGTACGGGTTGATCCAGAGGCTGATCTTCAGGCCCCGTGCTCGCAGGCGCGCGAGCATCTCCTTCGGGTCGGGGAATTGGCGGCGGTCCCACTCGAAGTCGCACCACTGGAATTCGCGCATCCAGAAGCAGTCGAAGTGGAACACCGACAGCGGCAGCTCGCGCCGCTTCATCTCGTCGATGAACGAGGTCGTGGTCGCCTCGTCGTAGTCGGTCGTGAAGGAGGTGGTGAGCCACAGGCCGAAGGTCCAGGCGGGCGGCAGCGCCGGCTTGCCCGTGAGCGCGGTCAGGCGCTGCACCACGTCCTTGGGAGTCGGGCCCTGGATGACGAGATAGTCCAGGCTTTCGCCCTCGCGGCTGAACTGCACGCGCGCCGTCTTCTCCGAGGCGACCTCGAAGGACACGGGGCCCGCCTCGTTCACCAGCACGCCGTAGCCGCGGCTGGTCAGGTAGAACGGAACGCTCTTGTAGGCCTGCTCGCACGCCGTGCCGCCGTCGCGGTTGGTGTTCTCCACCACCTGGCCGTTCTTGACCCAGGGCGTGAAGCGCTCGCCCAGCCCGTAGACCGTCTCGCCCACCGACAGCCCGAGTTGCTCGTGCACGAAGTTGCCCTTGCCCGCCCACTGGACGTAGGCCAGGCCGCGCCAGCCGCTGCGCGTGAGGACGCGTTCGCCCTCGCGGAAGACCAGTCCCCAGTCGTCGCCCTTGAGGACATCCACCGACAGGCCGCCCGACGTCAGCGTGGCGCGGGTCTCGCCGTCCTCCACGACGACGTCCGGCCGGCCGGCGCCGGGCATCGGGATGCCCAGGCGCGGCGCATCCGAGCCAGAGAAGTGTTCCGCGCGGACGCGGATGATGCCCGGCATGGGCGAGCTCAGAGTCAGCGTGAGGGTCGGGCCCTGCAGGGTATCGCCGCGGTGGCGGATCGGGCTCGTCGTCGCCAGCACCACCAGGCGGTCATGGTGTGCCTCGACCGCGTAGGCCTGGGTCGCATAGTGCGCCGCCACCCCGGGCTGCAGCAGCCACTGTCCATCCGTGAATTTCATGAGTTTGTGCGACTCGGTGTGATTGAGTGGATGTTGAGTCTATTTGATTTAACATTAAATCGGAAGATGCGTCGGCGATCGATTTGTCCTTAAATCTCAGACGCGTGTCCCGGGCTTCCCGACGTGATCGAGGCCCTTCTTGCGACCCGCTCCATGTCATGGGGCCGCGCGGTATGGTGCGTCCCCGGCGACGCCGCATCGCCCTGCGGCGCTTCGGCGCGCGCGTGACGCGCGATGTAGTCGGCGTGGTCGGGCATGGCTGCGACTGTGCCGGTGATCGCGCTGCGCAGGCGCGCGAAGTGCATGCGCAAGGCCTGCTCGTCGAGGCGGTCGATGAACGGATCCCACGCCTGCGGCGTCACGCCCAGGCCGAACAGGATCGAGATGAAGGACGGCTCTGCGAAGCCGTCGCGGTCCAGGATCGCCACGCGGCCCGAGGAGCGGAACAGGTCGATCTGGTGGCGCAGCGTGTCCGGAATGGCCATCCCGGCGCAGTAGCGCCAGAACTCGGAGTCGGTGCGCCGGGTGAGCTTGTAGTGCATCACGACGAAGTCGCGGATGCTCTCGTACTGGAATGCGATCCTGCGGTTGTACTCTTCGGCCAGGTGCGGCGCGAAATCGCGATCGGGGAAGTTCTCGACCAGGCGGCCGACGCCGTCCATGATCAGCTGGATGCTGGTGGACTCGAGCGGCTCCACGAAGCCGGCCGCGAGCCCCAACGCGACGCAATTGCGCACCCAGGACTTGCGGCGGCGGCCGGTCGTGAAGCGCAGCAGACGCGGGTCGCCGAGCGCGGGCGTGTCCAGGCCCTCGAGCAGCACGCGCGCGGCTTCCTCGTCGCTCGTGAAATGGCTGCAATAGACGTGGCCGTTGCCGGTCCGGTGCTGCAGCGGGATGCGCCACTGCCAGCCCGCGGGCTTCGCCGTCGACATCGTGTAAGGCGTGAGACCGCCTTCGCGGGCGCTCGGCACGGCGAGCGCGCTGTTGCACGGCAGCAGTTCGCTCCAGTCCTCGTAGCCTGCATGCATCGCGCCTTCGATGATCAGGCCGCGGAAGCCCGAGCAGTCGATGAACAGGTCGCCGTCGATGCGGCGTCCGTCGGCCAGCTTCAGCGCCTCGACGAAGCCGTCGGCGGGGCGCAGCTCGATGTCGACCACCGTGCCCTCGATGCGTTGCGCGCCGTGCTGCATCGCATACTCTCGCAGATAGGCGGCGTAGAGGCCGGCGTCGAAGTGATACGCATACGAGTACCCGTTTGCAGCCGAGGGCACGTTGCCCTGCGGCGGCGTGAAGCGATTGGCGCGCGCCATCACGGTGGCGGTGGACCACTCCTCATACGACGGCATGCTGCCGGTGCGCGCCAGGCGCAGCCAGTGCATGAACGACGAGCGGTTCTCGATCGCCGGACCGAAGTCGCCGAAGCCATGGAAGAAGCGGTGGCCGATCTGGCCCCAGTCGCGGAACTCGATGCCCAGCTTGAAGCTGGCCTGCGTCCGGCGCACGAAGTCGGCGCCGTCCAGCCCCAGGCTGCGGTTGTAGGCGCGGATGGTCGGCAGCGTGGCCTCGCCCACGCCGATGGTGCCGATGTCCGGCGACTCGACCAGGACGATCTCGCACGGCGGACCACCGCCCTTGCACAGTTTCTGGGCCAGCGGCGCGGCGGCCATCCAGCCCGCCGTTCCGCCGCCGACGATGACGATCTTGCGCAAGGCCTTGTCGGTCATGGGTTCCTTTCGAATCGCGAAGATGCGCGGCTGCGACGGGTCGCGCCATGCGCGGGAGCGAACGTTGAGGCCAGGCCGGCTCGCTGTACCTAGGTGTTTCCACGAGCTTTATTTCGTTCATCGGTCAAACTAATAATTCCGCACCCGCCGTATGTTCGAACCCGTCGACTGCGGTGCTTCCTGTGGACGAAGCGCGCGCCTCCGGGATGAAAGTCGGACTGATTTAAGGTTAAATCATTCAGCTGGCATATAGGTACATTTAAGGTTAAATCGTCTTGGCCCTCCTGACAGACTTTCCCCGCCCCTGGCCATCGACCGCCGCATCGCGGCCGGCCGTCGTCGCGGCGCGCCGTCCGGCCGATCGCGCGGATCCGGCGGGCCAGCAGCGCCTGCTCAAGGGCATCAACCGCATGGCCCTGGTGCGCCACCTGTGCGCCAGACCGGGCCTGTCGCGCGCGGACCTCGCAGCCAGCGTGCAGCTGACCAAGTCGACGGTCGGCCTGCTGGCGCGCGAGCTGATCGACGAGGGCTGGCTGCTCGAGCGCGAGAGCGTGGCCACGGGCGACATCGGTCGTCGCCCCACCCCGCTGTTCATCGATCCGACGCGCCTGGTGATGCTGGGCGCGGAGATCGGCATCGAATCCGCGCGCGTCGTGGCCACCTCGCTGCTGGGCGATCTCGTCGCAGGCGCGCAGATCGACCACGGCGCCGACCGCAGCGCGGACTCCTGCATACGGCGACTCGCGGTGGCGCTGGCGCAGGTGCGCAAGCAGCTCGATGGCGCCGAGCAGCAGGTGATCGGCATCGGCATCGGCGTGCCTGGCGGCGTCGACGAGACCACCGGATTCCTGCACTTCGCGCCCAACCTGGGCTGGCGCAACGTCGCCCTCGGCGCGCTGCTGGAAGCCGCCCTCGCCGACTCCGAACTTGCCGGTATGCCGCTGTTCGTGCAGAACGAGGCCGACGTCGCCGCGCTCGGCGAATTCGAGTTCGACGCGGGCACCTCCTCCGACCCTCTGCTGTACGTCAGCATCAACCACGGCGTGGGCGCCGGCGTGATCGTCGGCGACCGCCTGTTGATCGGCAGCCGGGGCTTCGCCGGCGAGATCGGCCACACCATCCTGCAGCCCGACGGCCCGCTGTGTTCGTGCGGACGACGCGGTTGCGCCGAGGCCTTGATCGGGGTGCGCGCCATGCTGCCGGCAGGGGCGCGCTCCACGCGGCACCGGCGCGCCGCCTCGCTGGCCGGCATCGCGAAGCGCCTGGCCGCACGCGACGCCGACACGCTGCAGGCCGTCGGAAGCGCCGGCGGCCATCTCGGCATGCTGCTGCAGAACCTGACCTCGGCCTACGACCCGGCGTGCATCGTGCTGGGCGGCGCCGGCGTGGAACTGGGCGACGCGTTCATCGAGCCCGCGCTGCGCACGCTGCGCGACTACTGCAACGCGGCCAACCTGCCCGTGCCCATCGTGCGACTGTCGCAGCGCGGCGCCGACGCCGTGGCCATTGGCGCCGCCGCACTCGTGCGCCATCGCCTGACCCGCCCGCGGATCGGCATTCCGTCGAACAAGGCCCTCGCATGATCCCCATCGTCGAACACGTCTCGATGCAAGGAGCCCGCTGATGTTCCTCGGCATCGATCTCGGCACCTCCGAAGTCAAGTTGCTGCTGCTGGACGCAGCGGGGCGCATCGTCGGCCAGTCCGGCGCGCCGCTGTCCGTCGCGCGCCCGGAGCCGCTGTGGTCGGAGCAGGATCCGGCGCAGTGGTGGGACGCCACGCAGGACGCCGTCGCGCGACTGCGCGCGGCGCACCCGGCGCAGTTCGCGCGCGTGCAGGGCATCGGGCTGTCCGGCCAGATGCACGGCGCCGTGCTGCTGGACGCCGCCGACAGCGTGCTGCGGCCCGCGATCCTCTGGAACGACGGGCGCAGCCACGCCGAGTGTGCGGAACTCACCGCGCGCGCGCCGCGCCTGAACGCCATCGCGGCCAACGTCGCCATGCCCGGCTTCACCGCGCCCAAGCTGCTGTGGGTGCGTCGCCATGAGCCCGACAACTTCGCTCGTGTGCGCTGCGTGCTGCTGCCCAAGGACTGGCTGCGCTTGCAGCTCACCGGCGAGAAGGTGTCCGACCCGTCCGATGCCGCGGGCACCCTGTGGCTCGATGTCGCCGCGCGCAACTGGTCCGCCGAGATGCTCGCCGCCTGCGGCCTGGATCGCTCGCACATGCCGCGTCTGGTCGAGAGCAATGCGCCATCCAGCATCCTGCGATCCGAGCTCGCGCGTGCCTGGGGCCTGGGGTCGGAAGTCGTCGTGGCCGGCGGCGCGGGCGACAACGCCGCCAGCGCGATCGGCGTGGGCGCGACCGAGCCGGGCGACGGCTTCATCTCGCTGGGCACGTCCGGCGTGCTCTTCGTCGTCGACGAGCGTCATCGCGCGAACCCCGGCTCCGCCGTGCACGCGTTCTGCCACGCACTCCCGCAGCGCTGGCATCAGATGAGCGTGATGCTCTCGGCGGCGAGCTGCCTGAAGTGGTTCGTCCAGTTCAGCGGCGCCGCCGACGAAGCCGCGCTGCTGGCCGAGGTCGGCGCGCTGCCCTCCGACGTGCTGGCCGAGGCACCGCTGTTCCTGCCTTACCTCGCCGGCGAGCGCACGCCGCACAACGACCCGTTCGCGCCCGGCGTGTTCTACGGCCTGTCGCACCAGAGCGGCCGCGCGCTCGGCGCCTACGCGGTGCTCGAGGGTGTGGCATTCGGACTGACAGACGGCCTGGCTGCACTGCAGGCTTCGGGCACGACGGTGCGGCGCCTGTCGCTGGTGGGCGGCGGCGCGCGCAGCGCGCTGTGGGCGCAGCTGATCGCCGACGCGCTGGACGTCGAGATCGTGTTGCACGCGGGCGCCGACGTCGGCGGCGCGCTCGGCGCCGCGCGCCTGGGCTGGATGGCCACCGGCGCGACCGTCGCCGAAGCCTGCGCCAAGCCCGCGGTGACCGCCCGTTTCCGGCCCGACCCCGCGCGCCGCGAGGTCCTTGCCCCGCGACTGCAGCGCTTCCGCCAGATCTACCGACAACTCAAGCCCCTGTGGGGCCCCGCCGCGGCCTGAGCGCGGCCACGATCACCCCGACCGAGAACCCTCAATGACTTCGTATTTCAAGGACATCGAACCGATCCAATACCGCGGCCCCGACAGCGACGATGCGCTGGCGTTCCGCCACTACGACAAGGACCGCCTGGTGCTGGGCAAGCGCATGGAGGACCACCTGCGCTTCGCCGTCTGCTACTGGCACACGTTCTGCTGGAACGGCCTCGACCCGTTCGGCGCCGGCACCTTCCAGCGTCCTTGGTTCGAGGGCGGCTCGCCGATGGAGCTTGCACGCATGAAGGCCGATGCAGCGTTCGACTTCTTCGCGAAGCTGGGCGCGCCCTACTACTGCTTCCACGACCGCGACGTCGCGCCCGAAGGCGCCACGCCGCGCGAGAGCCACGAGAACTTCCGGCGCATGGTCGACGTGCTGGGCGAGCACCAGCAGCGCACCGGCATGAAGCTGCTGTGGGGCACGGCCAACCTGTTCAGCCATCGGCGCTTCATGTCGGGCGCGGCCACCAATCCCGATCCCGAGATCTTCGCACTGGCCGCCGCGCAAGTGCGTGACGCGCTGGACGCGACCCGGCGCCTGGGCGGCGAGAACTACGTGCTGTGGGGTGGCCGCGAGGGCTACGAGACGCTGCTCAACACCCGCATCGGACAGGAGCTGGACCAGATGGGCCGCTTCCTGAACCTGGTGGTGGAGCACAAGCACAAGATCGGCTTCAAGGGCGCCATCCTCATCGAGCCCAAGCCACGCGAGCCGTCCAAGCACCAGTACGACTTCGACGTCGCCACCGTCTACGGCTTCCTGGCGCGCCACGGGCTCGAAAAGGAAGTCAAGGTCAACATCGAAGCCAATCATGCGACGCTGTCCGGCCACAGCTTCGAACACGAGATCGCGCTGGCCGGCGCGCTCGGCATCCTGGGCAGCATCGACATGAACCGCGGCGATGCGCAACTGGGCTGGGACACCGACCAGTTCCCGCACAACGTGCCCGACACCGCGCTGGCGATGTACCACATTCTCCAGGCGGGCGGCCTGGGCAGCGGCGGCCTGAACTTCGACGCCAAGGTGCGCCGCCAGTCCATCGATGCGGTCGACCTGTTCCACGGACACATCGGCGGCATCGACGTCTCCGCGCGCGGCCTGCTGGTGGCCGAACAGATGATCCTCGACGGGCGCCTGAAGGCTGCCGTCGACGCGCGCTACGCCGGCTGGAACACGGCGCACGGCCAGGCCGTGCTGGCGGGCCGCGTGTCGCTGTCCGAGCTCGCCGACCAGGTACTGGCCGCCAACACCGACATCCATCCCGTCTCGGGTCGCCAGGAGGCGCTCGAGAACCTCGTGAACCGCTTCTGCGGCAACTGACACTTCGACAGGAGGTTCCACCGCCCTTTGCCAGACACGGCGCGACGCCGGCATCTGGGGTCCCCCAAGTCCACGCAAGCTCGTCGCGTGGCGGATCCCGGCCGAACGACGCGTCCTCCATCGAATGCGCGAGGCTGCCGCATCGGCGCCGCCCCGCCCATGACGCAAGCGAGCGACAGCGCTCATCGCGCGTCGTTCCGGAACGAGCACTTTTCCCGGCAGTCTTCGAACTGACCCACCGCGCGCCCCCCATCATTGGCGGGGATCCCGATCGTATCAAAAAGAGTAAAACGACATGAGACAATTCAAGAGGACAGCGTTGTCAGCAGCGGCAGCGCGAGCAGCCCTGTTGTGGAGTGGTATGGCCATGGCGCAGTCGGCGCCGACGCCGGCCGCGGCCGCGAGCAGTCCGCCCGCGCAAGGCGAGGTCACCCAGGTGGTGATCACCGGCCAGCGCGCGGCGTTGCAATCGGCGCAGAAGATCAAGCAGAACTCCGACGAGATCGTCGACTCGATCGTCGCCGAAGACATCGGCAAGCTGCCGGATCGCTCGGTCACCGAGGTGCTGCAGCGCATCGTCGGCGTGACCATCAGCCACACGATTGCCTCGAACGACCCGGAGCACTATTCGGTCGAAGGTTCGGGCGTGAACATCCGCGGCCTGAGCTACGTGCGTTCCGAGCTGAACGGCCGCGACTCTCCTGCCGACCTGGGCCGACGGCTACGGCGAACTGGACGCGGGCATCTTCTACAAGCTGACGGACCAGATGACCATCGGCCTGGAAGGCACCAACCTGACCGACTCGACCTACAAGCAGTTGATGCAGCAGCACATCGGCATGAAGGGTCGCGCCTGGTTCACGTCGGGGCCGAGCTACAACGCCCAGTTGCGCTACACGTTCTGACGTGAGCGCGACGCCCGTGCCGTGCCGTTGCGGCACGGGTCTTCCGGACCGCACGGCGCCGCCGGGCGGGACGATGGCCGCGCGCCAGCGTCCCGCCCGCGCGGCGGCGTCCCTGCAGAATTCACCGAGCCCTCGAATGCACCAGATCCCCACCCGCTTCCTCGCCGCACTGGCGGCGTCGGCCGCCTGCGCCGCGGGCGCGCACGCAGCGACTGTCCCGGCCTCCGATGCGCCGCACCTGGCGCATGCCGAGGGCCGCACGGCGCTGTTCGTCGACGGCGCCCCCTTCCTCGTGCTGGGCGCGCAGGCCAACAACTCCAGCAACTACCCGGCAGTGCTGGACAAGGTCTGGCCCGCGCTGGACGCCATGCACGCCAACACGCTCGAGATCCCCGTTGCCTGGGAGCAGATCGAGCCCGTCGAGGGCCGCTTCGATTTCAGCTACGTCGACACGCTGGTCGCACAGGCGCGCGAGCACGGCAAGCACCTGGTGCTGCTGTGGTTCGGCACCTGGAAGAACACCAGCCCGTCGTATGCGCCCGAGTGGGTCAAGTTCGACAACAAGCGCTTCCCGCGCATGGTCGACCGCGACGGCAAGACGAGCTACTGCCTGTCGCCGTTCGGCGAGCAGACGCTGGCAGCCGACCGCAAGGCCTTCGTCGCGCTCATGACCCACCTGGCGCAGGTCGACGCCGCTCGCCACACGGTGATCATGATGCAGGTGGAGAACGAGGTCGGCACCTACGGCCTCGTGCGCGACTTCGGCGCGAAGGCGCAGGCAGCGTTCGAGCGCCCGGTGCCGGCCGCCGTGCTCGAGCACCAGCCGGCGCCGGTCAGGCGCGCGGCCACGGGCACCTGGCGCGAGGTCTACGGCGACTACGCCGACGAGTACTTCCATGCCTGGGCCATCGCCAGCTACATCGAGCAGGTGGCCAAGGCCGGCCGCGCCGCGCTCGACCTGCCCGTCTACGTGAACAACGCGCTGCGCGACGCCGTCCAGCCGCTTGCGCCCTGGAACAGCAACTTCGCCAGCGGCGGCCCGACCTACGACGTCATCGGCATCTACAAGGCCGCGGCGCCGCATGTCGACATCGCCGGGCCCGACCTGTACGACCCGGCGTCCGCGCAGATCGACGCGACGCTCGACAAGTTCCAGCGCCCGGACAACCCGCTGTGGGTCCCCGAGATGAGCGACGCGCCCGGCTACGGCCGCATCGTCTACGAGGTTTTGGGCCGCGGTTCGCTGGGCATCGCGCCCTTCGGCATCGACTACACGACCTACGCCAACTTCCCGCTCGGCGCGCAGGCCAACGGCGGCCAGGCCGTCGTCGAACCGTTCGCCGGCGCCTATGCGGCGTTCGGCTCGATGGACCGCCTGTGGGCGAAGTGGGCGTTCGAAGGACGCACGCGCGGCGTGGCAGAGGGCGACGATCGCAAGGATCAGGCGATCCCGCTCGGGGCGTGGACGGCGACGGTGTCGTTCCAGCAATGGCAGTTCGGCGACAAATCGTGGCCCAACCATCCGCCGGAGCCGCCGCCCGGCACCGAGAAGCCCAGCGGCGGCGTGGCGGTCGCGCAGCTTGGCCCCGACGAGTTCGTGATCACCGGCCAGCACGCCCGCGTGCGCGTCGGCCCGTCGCAGCCGCTCGCGCAGGGCCACGGCGCGATGTTCGCGCGCGTCGAGGAAGGCCATTTCGATGCCACCGGCCGATGGGTGATGGAGCGCAACTGGAACGGCGACCAGACCGACTGGGGCCTGAACCTGACCGCGACGCCCGTGATCCTCAAGGTGCGCATGGGCCGCTACTGAGGCCTGCCGCCCGACAAACACACAAGGCCGGCGCCTGCGAGCGCCTGGCCGCCTCGTTGGAGACACCCATGATCCTCAGACGCAGCTTCATCCAGCAGGCCGGCGCGCTCGGCCTGCTCGGCACCGGGCTTCCCGCGGCGTTCGGCGCGGCGGATGCCGCAACGGCCGACGACGCGCCCTATGCCTGGAAGAGCGTGCCCTTCGGCGGCGGCGGCTTCATCGACGGCTTCGTGTTTCATCCGCGCGAGAAGGGGCTGCTGTACGCGCGCACCGACATCGGCGGCGCCTACCGGTTCGACCCGGGCACGCGTTCGTGGATCCCACTGCTGGACCAGCTGACGAAGTCGCAGACCGACCTCTCGGGCGTGCTGAGCCTCGCGCTCGACCCCAACGACCCGAACCGGCTGTACGTGGCCGGCGGGCTGTACCTCGGCTCCGGGGCGCGCAACGGCGCGCTGCTGGCCTCCGCCGACCGCGGCGTCACGTGGCAGATCAACGAGCTGCCGGTCAAGCTGGGCGGCAACTCGCCGGGCCGCGGCTCGGGCGAACGCCTGCAGGTCGACCCGGACAACGGCGAGATCCTGTACCTGGGCACGTCGCAGGACGGCCTGATGGTCAGCAAGGACCGCGGCCGCAGCTTCACGCATCTCGGCTTCGAGCCGCGCCACGTCTCACTGGTGCTGCTCGATCCGCGCAGCGGCCGCGAAGGCATCGGCTCGCAGACCCTGTGGGTCGGCAGCCATAACCGGCCGGGCCTGTACGTGTCGCACGACGCCGGCCGCAGCTTCGTGCGCGAGGCCGCCACGCCCGCGCAGGCGCCGCAGCATGCGGTGTTGGCAGGCAACGGCACGCTGTACGTCACGTTCGCGATCGGCGACGGCCAGACCGCTTGCAACCCCAGCTATGCCAAGCGCGGCAGCGTGTGGAAGCGCGACGCGTCGGGCCGCTGGACGGACATCACGCCCGAGGATCCGGCGCACGACGCACAGGGCTTCGGCTACTCCGGCATCGACGTCGACCGCCAGGTGCCCGGGCGGCTCGTCGTGTCGACCATCGAGCGCTGGAGCGTCGGCGACGACGTGTTCGTCTCCACCGACGACGGTGCGCACTGGAGCTCGGTCGGCGCCCATTCTCACCACGACGCGAGCGCATACCCCTGGCTCGTGAACTACATGCGCGGCGAGGACAAGATGGGCCACTGGCTGGCCGACGTCAAGATCGACCCGTTCGACGGCGACCGCGCGATCTACGGCACGGGGTATGGCCTGTGGCTCACCGACAACCTGGGCGCGGCGCTCAAGGGAGGCACCGTGAAGTGGGACTTCGCCGTCACCAACCTCGAGGAGACGGCCACGCTCGAGATCCGCAGCCCGTCGGGCGGCGCGACGCTGCTGGGCGCGATGGGCGACGTGAGCGGCGCGGCGTGGGACGATGTCGCGAAGACGCCGCGCAACGGCCTGTTCGCGCCGAGCAACCAGACCAACCGATCGGTGGACTTCGCGCAGCTGCGCCCGGCCATCATCGCCCGCACGGCCGACCAGGCACCCACCGGCGGCTGGTGGTCGGCCGACGGCTCGGTCACCTGGCATCCGTTCGGGGCATCGACGCGCACGACCAAGTCAGCGACGGGCGGCTACCTGAACGCCGGCACGATCGCCGTGTCGGCCGGCGGCACCGCGTTCGTGTGGGCGCCCGAGAAGCAGCCCGCGCTGTGCTCGCGCGACCACGGCAAGACCTGGGTGCCGGTGGCCGGCTGGCCCAGGGGCGAGGTCGACGCGATCCCCGTGGCCGACCGCCAGGCCGACGGCGTGTTCTACACGCTCGACCGCGCAGCCGGCGAGATCCTCGTCAGCGTCGACGGCGGCCTGAGCTTTCGCAGCGGCATCACGGGCCTGCCCAGGCTGGCGAGCTGGCAGTCCTCGCAGCTGGTGGCGGCACCGGGCGCGCTGCGCGACCTGTGGCTGGTGCTGCACGACACGCTGGTGCACATGCCCAGCGCCGACAAGCCGGCCATCACGATCCGCAACGTCGTTGAGTGCTGGAAGGTGGCGCTCGGCAAGGCCGCGCCCGGCAAGGATTATCACGCGGTCTACGTCTGGGGCCGGCTGCTGGTGCGCGGCCAACCGGTGGAAGGACTGTTCCGCTCGGACGACGCCGGCGCCAGCTTCACCCGCATCGACGACGACCGCCACCGCTACGGCCTGCTGCTGTCGCTGACGGCCGACCCGCTCGAATACGGCACCGTGTATGTCGCGCCGCACGGCCGCGGCGTGATCGTCGGCAAGCCGCGCCAGGGCGCCTGAGACCATGCGCCTGCGTGCCTGGCTCCTGCCGCTTGCCGCCGCCTCCGCGTGGGGCTCGGCCGCGTGCGCCGATCTCTCGCTGCGCTACGACGCGCCGGCGCCCGACACCCACGCCGGCTGGGAGCGCCAGGCCCTGCCCATCGGCAACGGCCGCCTGGGCGCAATGGTGTTCGGCCAGGTCGGCCACGAACACCTGCAGTTCAACGACATCGCGCTGTGGACGGGTGACGCGCAGCACATGGGCGCCTGCCAACCGTTCGGCGACGTGATCGTCGAACTTGCCGACGCGAGCGGGCCGGTGAGCCACTATCGGCGCGAGCTGCAGATCGACCGCGGCCGCCACCTCGTCACCTACGAGCTGCTGCTGCAATCGCAGGACGGCGAACTTCACCTGTTGCCGGCGCTGCCCGCGGCGTGGCGGACCGGGTCCGTGCGCGGCCTGCGCGCGCCCGGTGGCTTCGTCGTCGACATCGCCTGGCGTGACGGCCGCCTCGTCGCCGCGACGGTGCGTTCGCTCGCCGGTGCGGGCGGCGGCCGCGTGCGCTACGGCGACCGCGTCGCCGACCTTAGCCTCGCCCCAGGCCAATCGCGCCGCCTGGGCCCCGATCTGCTTTGAAAGACCTCCGATGAACCCGTTTCCCGCGGCCCGCAGCCGCCTGCTGATCGCTGTCGTGACGGCGCTCTGGTTGTCGGCCTGCGTGTCGCCGCGCGCGCCGGACGCGACGAATGCCGACGTGCTCGCGATCCCGCTGTCGCCGCAGCAGTCAGCGACGCGCGTCCTGCTCGCCGACTTCGAGAGCCAGGTGGCGCTGACCGGCGAACGGGCCGTCGTCCCGACCACCGCTCAGCTCAAGGTGCCCGGCAGCCACGTCGAGGTCCGCGTGTCGTCCAAGGACGGCCACGGCGATGCGCTCACCATGCAATGGAACGACTCCTGGTACGCCAGCCTGCACATCGAACTCGCGCGGCCGGCCGACCTGCGACCCTATCTGGCCGACGGCGCGCTGGAGTTCGACCTCGACGCCATCGACATGGCGCATGCCGGCCTGACATTCGCGACCAGCTGCGGCGCGGACTGCAGCCGCAAGCTGTCGTGGGTCGTGCCCTCGCGCGCGCTCGCGGGCAAGGGCTGGCAGCACATGGTCGTGCCGCTGCGCTGCTTCGCGCATGACGGCGACCCGTTCGAGGCGGTCTCGCAAGTCTTCCGGCTGGAATCCAGCGGCAGTGGCGAAGCGGCCATCGCCAACCTGCGCGTCGTCCGCCACGCCACGGGCGGCCTGGCCTGTCCCGACTACCGCACGGAGTCCGTCACGCCACATCCGCTGGAGCAGGTGTGGTCCATGGAGTGGTGGATGCCGCGTCACGAGGAGAAGCTGGCCCGGATCCGCGAACTCGCCGCGGCGCACCAGCCGGTCGACGTCGTGTTCATCGGCGACTCCATCACCCACAACTGGGAAAAGGACGGCAAGGCGGTCTGGGCGAGCCACTACGCCAGGTACAACGCGCTCGACCTGGGCTTCGGCGGCGACCATACCGAGAACGTGCTGTGGCGGCTGCAGCACGGCGAGATCGACGGCATCCGCCCGAAGGTGGCCGTCGTGATGGTCGGCACCAACAACACCGGCGACCGCCAGGAGGATCCGCGCACGACCGCGGCCGGCATCCGCCGCATCCTGGACGAGATCCGGGGTCGCCAGCGCGACACCCGCATCCTGCTGCTGGCCGTGTTCCCGCGCGACGAGCAACCCACCAGCCCGCTGCGCCGCCTCAACGCGCGTGTCAACGCCATCATTTCCGGCTACGCGGATGGCGAGCACGTCTTCTTCCTGGACATCGACCGAGCCCTGATCAACGCGGACGGCACGCTGTCGCGCGACGTCATGCCCGACCTGCTGCACCCCAACGAGAAGGGCTACGCGATCTGGGCCATGCAGATGGAGCCGACGCTGCTTCAACTGCTGGCCCGGCCCTGAACGCCTTAGCCATCGAGACGACACGCCGGCGACCCGTGGGCCGCCGCCACTCCCACCTTCCGCTCCCGAAACCCTTCTTCATGCTCACGTATTCCAGCCCGTTTCCGTCCTCCTTCGTCTTCGGCGTCGCCGCGGCGGCCGCCCAGATCGAGGGCGCCGCCTTTGAAGACGGCAAGGGCGAGTCCATCTGGGACCGCTTCAGCCGCGTGCCCGGCGCGATCCATGATGGCGACACGCTCGACGTCGCCTGCGACCACTACCACCGTTTCGACGAGGACTTCGCGCTAATGGCCTCGCTGGGGGTCAGGCACTACCGCCTGTCCATCGCGTGGCCGCGCATCTACCCGAACGGCAATGGCGAGGTCAACCAGGCCGGCATCGACTTCTACCATCGCCTGCTGGCGAGCATGGCGCGCCACGGCATCAAGCCGTGGGTCACGCTGTTCCATTGGGACCTGCCGCAGGCGCTGGAGGACCGCGGCGGCTGGGCGTCGCGCACGACGGTGGACGCCTTCGCCCGCTACGCCGACACCGTCGTCAAGGAATACGGCCACGTCGTCAAGGACTGGATCACCCTCAACGAGATCCGCTGCTTCACGGTGCTCGCCTATGGCTACGGCACCAAGGCGCCGGGCCGCAAGGACAGCGCCGCGGTCGTCAACCAGACCTTCCACCACGCGCTGCTGTGCCATGGCCACGGCGTGCGCGCGGTGCGCGAGTACGGCGGCGCGGACGCACGCGTGGGCCTGACCGACAACTGCGACGTGAGCGTACCCGTCACCGAGACCCCTGCCGACATCGCCGCGGCCCGCGCCTGGTTCGTCGAGAAGAACCTGCACGTGCTGGGCGCGATCCACGGCAAGGGCTACTCGCAGCGCTACCTGCAACGCACCGGCGCCGATGCGCCCGACGTGCTGCCCGGCGACTTCGACCTGATCAGCCTGCCGACCGATTTCCTCGGCATGAACATCTACACGGCCACCTACGTGCGCGCTGGCCGCGACGGCCTGCCCGAGGCGCTGCCGCTGCCGGCCCGCTATCCGCGCGCCGACAGCCCGTGGCTGAACCTGGTGCCGCAGGCGGTCTACTGGGCCTCGCGCATGTGCCACGAGGAATACAGCCACCGCTCGATCTACATCACTGAGAATGGCTGCGGCTACAACGACGAGCCGGTCGTCGGTGGCGAGGTGCTCGACCTGCATCGGCGCGACTACCTGCGCAGCCACCTGCGCGAGATGCATCGCGCGATTGCGGACGGCGTCCCGCTGGACGGCTACTTCCTGTGGTCTTTCATCGACAATTACGAGTGGGAGGACGGCTACCAGCGCCGCTTCGGCATCGTCCACTGCGACTTCGAGACGCAGGTGCGCACGCCCAAGCTGTCCGCCCGCTACTACGCCGACGTCGTCCGCACCCGAACGATCCTCTGACAGCCCCATGGCCAAGCTTCCCACCCGATCCACCCGCGCCCGCCACGCCGCCACGCTGGCCGACGTCGGCCGCGAGGCGGGGGTGTCCATCATGGCCGCCTCGGCCGTGCTCAACGGAGCCAAGACCTCGTCGCGCATCTCCGACGAGACGCGCGTGCGCATCATCGCCGCAGCGGACAAGCTGCACTACCGGGCCAACGCCACGGCGCAAGCCCTGGTCGATCGACGCATGAACGCGATCGGCGTGGCCACCACGCTGTCGCGCAACGAGCTCAACCAGTATTTCCTGGAAGTGTTCAACGGCGTGATCGAGGCGGCGGCGGAGTTCGACCAGAACACCACCGTGTTCGCCGTGCCGAACTGGAACGAAGGCGCGAGCCGCATCCCCGTGATCTGCGACAGCCGCATCGACGGCCTGATCCTGCTCGCGCCGCTGCTCGAGGCCGAGGCTGCGAAGTACTTGCCGGACCACACGCCCATCGTCTCGGTGCACGCCAACCACGAGATGCCCAACGTGGTGAACCTCGAGTCCGACGAAGAGGTCGGCGCGTTCGAGATGGTGCGCCACATGCTGGAGCTCGGCCACCGCCGCATCCTGCACGTGGGCGGCCCGTCGGACTCGATCGGCGCGACGCGACGCATCTCCGGCTACCTCGGCGCGCACGCCGCCGCCGGCGTGAAGCCGCTGGACGACTACATCATCCCCGGCTACTTCACCACCGACTCGGGCCGGCGCGAACTCGAGGCCTGGCTGCAGCGCCACCGCGGCGAACCCCTGCCGCAGGCCATCTTCGCGGCCAGCGACGCCATCGCGATCGGCTGCCTCGACACGCTGTCCGCGCGCGGCCTGCGCACGCCCAACGACGTCTCCGTGGTCGGCTTCGACGACACGATGCTGGCACGCTCGGCCCACCTGGCCACCGTGCGCCAGCCGCTACGCGAGATGGGCCACCGTGCGGTGCGCCTGCTGATGGATCGCATCGAGGCGAAGCACCAGGGCACGGTCTACCGGGCGCCCTCGAACATCGTGCTGCCCACCGAGATCGTCCTGGGCCAGTCCCTGGCCGCGCCGCGCTCGAATCCGATCGCCATTTCCTGAACCCCTCCCAGAAAAGAACAAGATGGCCAACGCCGATTTATCGCTAAATGACAGCATCGCGAAGGGGGAGCCGGAAGCACCCTCGGACCGCGTCCCCCTGCCGCAGAAAGTGGGCTACGGCCTCGGCTCGGTCATCGACATGTGGGGGCACTGGCTCTATCCGTCGCTGGCCTTCCAGGTCTACAACGTGTTCCTGGGCATGGCGCCCGGGCTGATCTCCACGGCGCAGATGATCAAGATCATCGTCGACGCCGCATCGGACGCCGTGTTCGGCTGGGCCTCCGACAACACCCGCACGCGCTTCGGCCGCCGCCGACCCTACATCCTGGTGGGCGGCGTGCTCGCGGGCATCGGCCTGCCGCTGATGTTTGCGGTGGGACGCGGCTGGAGCGACGGCCAGTACTTCGCGTTCATGCTGGTCTCCACGCTGCTGTACGTGCCGGTGATGAGCTGCTTCAACATGCCCTGGGTCAGCCTGGGCGCCGAGATGACGCCCGACTACCACGAGCGCACCAGCGTGATGTCGGTCAAGAACGCGATCCAGAAGCTGCCGGAGCTGGGCCTGTTCTTCGCGGCCCAGTTCACCACGCTCGCGATGTTCAACGACGCTCACGGCAAGCCCGACATCCTGCGCGGGGCGCAGGTCTACTGCACCATCCTCGGCGCGATCATGGTGGCTGTGACCGTGGCCATCGTGTTGCTCACGCGCGAGCGCTACTACGAGCACCTCGTCAGCCGCAAGCACCAGAAGATCCCGCTGGCCGACACGCTGTGGCGCACGTTGCGCTGCAAGCCGTTCCGCCAGATGCTGGGCATGGCGCTGGCCTACGGCATCGGCACCGCGATGGTCAGCAGCCTGGGCTACTACGCGACCGTCTACTACGTGTGCCACGGCGACGTGGCGCTGGGGTCGACGTGGAACTTCTGGATGGGCGTCTCGGGCATGGTGTTCGGCCTCTCGGGCATTCCGTTCTTCACCACGATCGCACGCCGGTTCGGCAAGCCGCGCGGCCTCGCCGTGGTGTTCGTTCTGGCCATCGCGGCGTTCATCGGCGACTGGTGGTTCTACGACCCGCAGCATCCCTGGCTGCAACTGCTGGCCTGCGGCTGCGTCGCCTTCACCGGCGCCGGCTTCTGGATCCTGATCAGCTCGGTGATCGCCGACGTGGTCGACTACGACGAACTCGAGACCGGCCAGCGCCGCGAGGGCTCGTTCGCCGCCTGCCAGTCGTGGATCACCAAGGTCGGCATCGCGCTGGGCGTCGGCTCCTCGGGCTGGATCCTGCAGTTCACCGGCTTCGACTCGAAGCTGCCGGCGCAGAGCGAGCACGCCATCTTCATGATCCGCATCCTGCTCACCGGCATCCCGGTGCTGGGCCTGTTCATCGCCCTGCTGGTCGTGCTGCGCTTCCCGCTTACGGAACAGCGCATGCACGAGATCCGCGCGCGTCTCGAGGCGCACCGCGGCACCGTCTGAAGGAGCCCGCCCCATGACCTCATCGACGCGCCGCGACGCGTTCAGGACGATGTTCGCCGGCACGCTGGCCGCCCCCTTGGTCGGCAGCGCAGCCGCCGCATCGAGCAAGGCGGCGTCCGGCCGCGGCATCGAGGGCCAGCGCATTGCCGACCGCGGCGACGGCACCTACGTCAACCCGATCGTGCCGGGCGACCATCCGGATCCGACGGTGCTCAAGGACGGCGACGACTACTACATGACGTTCTCGTCGTTCTTCTCCTATCCCGGCGTCGTCATCTGGCACTCGCGCGACCTGGTGAACTGGACGCCGATCGGGCCGGCGCTCGCGCAGCCGCTGGGCACGGTCTGGGCAATGGATCTCGTCAAGCACGGTGAGCGCTACTTCATCTACATCCCCGCCAATCTCGGCGACCGGCAATCGATCTTCGTCATCCACGCCGACGACATCCGCGGGCCCTGGAGCGACCCGGTCGACCTGCGCATCGACGGCTGCATCGACCCGGGCCACGCCGTCGGCGAGGACGGCAAGCGCTACCTGTTCTTCAATGGCGTGCGCCGCATCGGTCTCACGGACGACGGCCTGGCCACCGTCGGCGAGCTCGTGCACGTCTACGACCCCTGGCGCTATCCCGCGGACTGGGTGGTGGAGATGTTCGCGCCCGAGGGCCCGAAGATCTTCCGCCGCGGCGGCTGGTTCTACCTGGTGGCCGCGGTCGGCGGCACCTCGGGGCCGCCGACCAGCCACATGGTGATCGTCGCGCGCTCGCGTTCGATCCATGGGCCGTGGCGCGACTGCCCGCACAACCCGATCGTGCACACGCGCGATGCGGACGAGCCCTGGTGGTCGCGCGGCCATGCGACCGCGGTCGAAGGGCCTTCCGGCGACTGGTGGCTGGTCTACCACGGCTACGAGAACGGCTTCCGCACGCTCGGCCGCCAGACCTTGCTGGAGCCGCTGGCCTGGACGGCCGACGGCTGGCCGCGCGCTGCAGGGGGCGTGCTGAACGCGCCGCTGCGCAAGCCCTTGCCACGCTCAACGGCGGCCGCCGGCATGGCGCTGTCCGACGACTTCTCGAGCGATCGCTTCGGCACCCAGTGGACCTTCTTCAACCCCGGCCCGGGCGAGACGGCGCGTGTGCGTCGCGAGCCGCATGCGCTCGTCGTCGCCGCCAAGGGATCGACCCCGGCGGACTCGTCGCCCGTGACGATGCTGGTCGGCGACCGCCGCTACGAGGCCGAGGTGACGCTGGAGCCCGAAGGCGGCGCTCAGGCCGGCCTGACCCTGTTCTACAACGAGCGCATGTACTGCGGCCTCGGCTTCGACGGCGCCACGATGTTCACCTACGGCTATGGCGAGGAGCAGCGCTGGATGCGGCAGCCGGTCGCCGCGCGCCGCGTGCGCGTGCGCGTGACCAACCGGGACCACGCCGTCACCTTTCACTACGCCGCCGACGATGGCTCGTGGGTGCAGCACCCCTGGCAGATGGAGACCTCGGGCATGCACCACAACGTCTTCGGCGGCTTCCTGAGCCTGAAGATCGCCCTGCACTGCGCGGGCACCGGCCAGGTACGCCTGCGCGACTTCGCCTACCGCGGCCTGCCGTCCTGAACCTCCTCGCCACGCCAACGTGTCCAACTCGAATCCCGCCCGCTCGCCCCTGACCTGGGTTCCCACGCTGTACCTCGCGATGGGGCTGCCCAACGTGACCGTCGGCGTGGTCGCCGCGATCATCTTCAAGAACCTGGGCGTCTCCAACGAGGACATCGCGCTCTACACCTCCCAGATGTACCTGCCCTGGGTGCTCAAGCCCGTCTGGTCGCCCCTGCTCGAGGCGTTCCGCACCAAGCGCTGGTGGGTGATCAGCATGGAGTTCGTCATGATGGCCACGCTCGGCCTGGTGGCGTTCTGCCTGCCGCTGCCAGGCTTCTTCGCCGCGTCGCTGGCGTTCTTCTGGGTCACCGGCTTCGCCTCGGCCACGCAGGACATCGTCGCCGACGGCGTCTTCATGACCACCATGCCGCTGCGCGACCAGGCGCGCTATGCCGGCCTGCAGGGCATGTGCTGGAACATGGGCGCGGTGATCGCCTCGGGGCTGCTGGTCTCGCTCACCGGATGGCTGCACGCCGGCGCCGGATGGTCATGGGTGCACTGCTGGATGGCCGTGATGGGCGGCACGGCGCTGGTGATGGGCGGCTTCGGCCTGTGGCACCTGCGCGTGCTGCCGCCCGGAGCGCCGTCGGCGCTGCAGGGCCAGGGCCCGCGCGCCGCCTGGCCAGCGCTGCGCGAGTCGTGGGTGACGTTCTTTCGCAAGCCGCACATCTGGACGATGCTGGCCGTCGTGTTCTTCTACCGCTTCGGCGAGGGCTTCATCGAGAAGTTCGGTCCACTGTTCATGCTCGACCCGCGCAGTGCCGGCGGCCTCGGCCTGGACAACCAGGCGCTCGGCGCCATCAACGGCACGGTCGGCACCATCGCCTTCATCGCCGGCGCGTTCCTCGGCGGCTTCGTGATCGCCCGCATGACGCTGCGGCGTTCGCTGTTCCTGCTGGCGCTGGTGCTCAACGTGCCGCACGTGACCTACTTCTACCTGAGCCACGCACTGCCGGACAACGTGGCCTGGATCGGCGCCATCGTCGCGGCCGAGAAGTTCGGCTTCGGCATGGGCTCGGTGGGCCAGATGCTCTACATGATGCAGCAGATCGCGCCGGGGCCGTTCAAGATGACCCACTACGCCTTCGCCACCGGCGTGATGGCGCTCACCAAGTGGGCGACGGGCTCGGTCAGCGGCTGGATCTACGCCGCCTTCGACCACCGCTACGCGCCCTACTTCGCGTTCGTCCTGCTGGCATCCATCCCGCCGCTGCTGCTGGCCTGGTTCGCGCCCTTCCCGCACGGCGAGCGCGACGAGACGTCGGCGTGACGATTCGACCAGGCAGCGCCGTCAGCGCGGCGCCGGCGTCAGGGCCTCGAGCGCGGCGGACACGTACACGAGCGGCGCATTCCAGTTGATCGCGACCTCGTTGCTGGCATAGGCACAGTCCGCGTCGAGATACGACAGCGCCGGCACACTGGACGGGTAGGCCGCAGTGCAGCTTTGCCCGTCCTGCTGGCCGGGATTTGGTCCGGCTACCAGGAAGCCCGGCACCGGCTGGCCGTCGCCGCGGGCCATCGACGGCCGGTGGTGCGGATGGTGCGGCGAGCGGGCCCCGAAGCCCGTGACCATCGACAACCCCAGCGGGTTGCGTCCCAGCACGTAGTCCAGCGTCGATTGCGCCGCGTCCAGCAGGCGACGGTCGCCGTCCAGCCGATAGCCCTGGATCATCATCAGCGCACGATTCAGCGCCACGGCGTTGCTGCCCCAGATGAAGTCGGCGGAGCGCATGCTCAGGCGATAGGGCGAGGCCCGCCAGTCTGCGAGGAGTTCACCGGCTTGGCCGCGGATCCGGCGCTCGATTAGCGCCCGGTCGGCCGCCGCAGTGAGTTCCTTGCGATGCTCGGCCAGCGAGATCCACGCAAGCGCACCGACCTCGTTCCAGGAGGGCGGCGTCATCGGCACCTGATCCGCGTGCATCGCGGTCCAGTACGCATCGTCGCGGGTCGCGATGTAGAGCTCGGCGGCGGCCCAGGCGAACTCGTCGTCCAGGTGGCTGTCGCCGTAGTCCCCGGTGTGGATGTCATCGGACTGTCGATAGACCGCCGCGGGATGGCCTTGCGCCCACTGCCATGCGGACTTCGCGGCAGCCAGCATGCGTGCCGACAAGCCGGACCCGGTTGGCAGGGCAAGATGGCGGACTAGGACGTGGGGTGGCATGAGGCCAAACGCTGCAAAGCCGTCCCCCATATGACGGAAATGGCATCCGCCCGATCGCCCGTGGCCCTCAGCGCTGACACGTTTTGGCTTGCTAGGACTGTAAGGCATCGCCGGATCTGGACGCGAGGCGGTTCTCCGACGCCAACGGTCTCGACGCAGACGTCGGCTGCGAATAATACCTGCAGGCGATCGAGCGGGCCGCCCTGCGGTCAGCGACCTACCCGTCCTACGCCACCGCTGGGAAGCGGGCCGCTGCCTAGACGAGCGGCGTCTCGCCCCTTGCCGCCTGCGCGGCCTTGTACGCCGCGACTCTCTCATCGCGCAGGCGCCGTTCTTCCTTGACCTTCTCGATCGCCTCTCGCAGGCCATCGTCCACAGTCCAGTCGCCCTCAACGCTGCCAGACGGGTTCAAGCCGGTCAGCTTTCGCAGACGGTCGGCAATCTCGCTGACGCGGAGCCCGTGGTAGGCCCACATCTCGCGGCGCTTCCAGAAGGCATCCGTGTGGTGCGGCCTGTCGTCGTTCATGACGAACTCGCCGTAGATGGAGCCCTCGATGCGCTTCTGCTCGTGCGGGATGTCCATGATGTCGAACAGGAGCTGCGCCGAGAGCACCTTCCACTCGACCTGCATTTCCAACGGTTTGAACTCAGGTTCTTTCACCTGCGCCGACCGCTCATCGTCAGAGTCGTCATGCCACGGATCGTTCGATCTGCCGTCGTCGTTAGCGATGGCGAAGCACTTGAGGATGTACTGGCTGAGGTACGCGCCCACCATGATGCTGAGGTACACCTCGTCGGCCTTGCGCTTTGAACGTGCAAACACCACCTCCTTGCCGGTGTTCACCCCGAGGCCGATGAGGACGCCGACAAAGCCGATCACGGCAGGCCACAGCGGCGTGGCGTCGCTACTGGCGGAAGAGACCGCCGAGGCAACGGCTGCAGCGGACGCTGCGACAGCGGCGGAAGCGATGATGGCTGCCATGGCCCGCATGGTAGAGCACCGCAGTACAAAGTGGATGGTAGACATCACATCATCGGCTCAGGGCACCCCTCGTACGCAGACCAACTGGCCGCGCTGCGCGCGGCGGAAGGCGTCAACCCCATCGAGGACAAGTACGTCCCTGGCAACCTCCTCGAGTCCCGTTCCCGGCCCTTCTACCTCGGCTCCTCACGCTACGTGTCCTGGGTCGACGATGACGACGCCACCGCAGCGTTCTCACACGGCCTCCAGCGACTGCCGACATGGATGTCTGAGCCTTCAACGGTAAGCGTCCGGGCACCCCGCCTTGACTGCATCCCGAAATCCGAGGAGGAAGTTGCTACAAGGGGTTTGACGAGTCGGTCGATGCCTTCGTCCGCCTGCGGATCTTCGATTTCGATCTGACCATGCTGACGATCATGTAGACCAGCAGGACGAGATGAGCGGCGCCGACGAGTGTCACACCAATCGGGAAGTTCATCGAATGAAGTAGGTATGCCAAGCCCCAAGCCGCGAGCGGGAATACTGGCAAGACCGGGGCAATTGAGAGCGCGCCGCGATCGCCTCGCGCGTGCTTATCGAGGGCGGCCGCTGGTACCCAAACGATCCACGTGAGTGTTGCTATGAGCAGAACTTGCAGGTGAGTCATGGAAGTCAGCGCCTAGTTGATCGCGGCGTCCCCAGTGTGCCAGCGATGCGGCAACAGTTCGCCGATCCTGCTGGCTGGTTGGGTATGGAAATAAGAATGGCTATCTCTGCGCTTTTGAATTTCGTGCTGTGTTGCGAACGACGCCAACCTTCTATCTTCAGTCACGCGCACACGCCTGGGCAGTGGAGCTACGAGGATCGTCGCTTTGGATTGCGATGGCAGACCTCACTGCCAGAATTCTGCACGACCGCTTGCTATCTCAAAGCAATCAGAGGTACGTTGAGATCAACCTTTACGCACACCAACGCGCCGCACCGCTCAGGTCACAACAGGGAGGCTATGTCGATATGCGACCCTATCAGCACAGTAGAATTTTTTAGGCCCGGTTACCGATGTGAAGATGCCGACCCCATCGGCGCCCTTGCGCGACGAACCGGTAGACATCTCGGAAGTGCAGATCGGCAGGAACGTGGTCAGTAAGTGAGTTTGTCATCAGGGCGCGACACACGCACAAACATCATGCGCACCGGATCACGAAACGTCGGACGAATCCGGCTGCTCCAGTCGGTATGCCGCACCGCCAGCCAAGAAGGATGGGTGAGCGACTCCTGTGTGGTCAGGTCATAGCAGGCCAAGTATCTCGGTGCGCCGACCTCGCGAATGAAGCGCCGCGCCCGTACAGTGCCTGGCACACTCGCGAGTCCCGGAAGGTGCTCCAACTCGTACCAGGCATTGAAGTCCTGCTCGTTCTCCCTCCTGACATCTGTCTCGACGACGTAGTGGAAATCGGCTTGCTGCCCTGCGGATGCGCCTCGGAGGTCTCGCAGGCAAATGAGCTTGGCCCAATTTGCAACGGGCTCGTGCGCATAGGCTCTTGCCAACTGACCATCAAGGGTGCGCCAGACCTCCAGGCCGGGGATCGACGGGATGGATTCGCGACACGACCAAGCGAAGTCCGCCAAGTACCGATCTTCCATTCGGTCTCCCCTTCAGTGCGCGATGTTCAAGGCAACCAGCACGCGAGAGACCATGTTGTACGCGGCCACCGTGGCGACCACCTCGACCAGGCCCTTGGCATCGAAGTGTTCTCGCAGGCGATCCATCAAGGCCTCGGGCACGACGATGTCGCGCGTCATGGCGTCCGTCACCTCCAGGACGAGATGTTCCAGTGGATCGAAGATCGATGACACGTCGGACTCGCGCGTGGCCGCGATCTTCGCGGCGGATACTCCGGCACGCTCCGCGTGCGGTACATGGGCGTCGAACTCGAAGCCGGCCCTGTTCAGCACCGCCACGCGCAGGATCATCAGCTCTCGCAGGTCGGCCGGGACGCTCGTCTGGTTTCGCACCGCCGTGAGCATCCGCTCCCAGCCGGCAGCGATAGGCTCACTGTTCAACAACACCTGATAGAGCAGGGAAACGCGACCGCGCTCGGACAGGATCCTCTTCTCGATCTCGGCCAGTTCGGGCCGGCTCCCGGGCTGCACCAGGGGCACACGGATATCGCCGTTGCTCATGACTCGTTCCTTCCTAGGCGCAGCGATGGCGCACGAATGCGTCGGATGCGGGAGCTGCCGGCAAGCCGAGCAGTTGTCGGGCCTGGGCCGGAGTTGCCGGCATGCGGCCGAAGGTCTCGCACAAAGCAACGACCCGGCGGACGAGATCCGCGTTCGATGCTGCAAGCGTGTCCCGATCGATCCGGACGTTGTCTTCCAGACCCGTGCGACAGTGCCCGCCGAGCTCCAGCGACCACTGGGCCAGCGTCAGTTGATCGCGTCCGATACCTGCACCGGCCCATGTCGCGTCCGGTGCCAGCCTTCGCAGCGTCTTCACGTAGAACTCGATGACCTCGCGGTCGACAGGCATCGCATTCTTGATCCCCATCACGAACTGCAGGTGCAAGGGACCCACGATCTTGCCCGCTCTCTGCATCGCCACCGCCTGGAAGATCATCGACAGGTCGAACGCCTCGATCTCGGGCTTGATTCCGAAGGCCTTCATCTCCGCGGCGAGCCAATCGATCAGGTCGGGCGGGTTGTCGTACACCCGCGTCGGGAAATTGACCGACCCGCTGGCCAACGATGCCATGTCGGGTCTGAGGGAGAGCATGCCGCCCCGCTCGTGACCTGCACCGGAACGCCCACCCGTCGAGACCTGCGTGATCATGCCGGGGCAGTGGTGTCGGATGCCGTCGAGCACCTGCGCGAACCGCTCGGGGGCTGAACTGGGTGTCTCGTCGTCGTTGCGCACGTGCAGGTGCACCAGCGACGCACCGGCTTCGAAGGCTTCGTGCGTGGATTCGATCTGCTCGCTGACCGTGATGGGCACGGCAGGGTTGTCGCGCTTTCGAGGCAGGGATCCGGTAATCGCGACGGCAATGATGCAAGGGGAAGTCATGGAGGGTCTCTCGTCCGTGCTGGGGCTGCTGCAAAGCGCTTCAGTGACTCACGCCGTAGACCGAGCGCGTGAAGCTCGCGATGGCGTCGGCCATTGCCTGGGGCTGCTCGGGCGCCATGGCGTGTCCTGCATGAGGGATGACGACCACCGTCACGCGGTCGCCCAACATGGACTTCAGGACGTTGGAGAACCGGCGCGGTGCCACAGTGTCTTCTTCCCCCTGCAGGTCGAGGATCGGGGCCTTGCCGGCGGCGAAATAGTCGTCGACCGGCGTGGTGTTGCGAGCATGGGATTCGGCCTCGTGCGTCTGCGAATGCCAGCCGTCCAACCAGACTCGCGGGTCATTACCAGCTGCAAAAAAGGCAAGGCGGAGGTACTCGAGCCGCTGCTGCTCGGGCAGGGACATGTCGCTCGGCCCGTCGATGGCCTTGCGCATCTCGGCGTTGATGGGCTTTTCCGTCGAGCCGGGCGGCACCTTTCCGGCTGAGGCTGCCACGAGCACGACGCCCTTCACCAGGTCGGGACGATCCGCCGCGAGCTGGCGTGCGGGGAAGTTGCCCCAGGCATGCCCGACGACGACGACGGGACCCTTGCCTTCGGACTCCACGACGGCGGCAACGTCGGAGGCGAAGTCGTGCACGCTCAGGTTGTCCATCGGCCCCTTGCTCTGTCCGATGCCGCGCGGCTCAGGGCGAACGACGCGAAGTCCGGACGCGGCGAGGCGACGAGCGACGTCGTCATAGTCGCGCACCGATCTCCCCAGTGACGGCAGCATCACGACCACCGGGCCCTGTCCCTGGGACAGCACCTCGATCTGCATGTCCCCCTTGCGGACGATGCGCGTGTCGACCGCCGCACTGGCCTGGGAAGGCAGGTCGAGGCCGCTGGCCTGGATGGCCTGGGTGGCGGCGCTGCCGGTGAGATAGCTCACGAACGCCCTGGCCGCGTCCGGGTGCCGGGCTTGTGCCGACACCGCAGCCGAGACCACGCTGACCTGCTGCAACTCGGCCGGCAACGGGCCAACATAGGTCACGCCAGGAACCACGCGCAGTTCGCTGATCTGCTGCAGGCCGAGTTCGATCTCGCCGCGTGCCAACGCCTCCCCGACGAGTTGCTTGCCGGGGATGACCTTGCGTTTGGCGCCGACCTGGTCGGCGACACCCAACCGCTTGAGCAGGGTCTGCGTGATGTAGGTGCCGCTCGCACCCTCGGAGTAGCCCACGGACTTGGCATCCAGCAACGCCTGCCTCAGCGCGGCCGCCGTGCTGACATCGGGCAACGGTGTCCCCGCCTTGACGCCCACGCCGATGCCGGACTGTGCGATGTCGACCCTGGTCGCGGCGACGAACTTGCCGTCGCGGATCAACTTGTCCAACGCGCTGCCGACCATGATGACGACGTCCGCGGGTTCCCCGCTGGCGATCCGGTTTGGAATCGCTTCCGGCGATGCGCCCATCGACGGGCCCCAGGCCAGGACGAGCTTGTCGCCGCTAGCGTGCTCGAATTCGGGCGTGATCCGCTTGAATGCGCCGGAGACGGCGCCGGTGGCGATGACATCGACGTCCGTCGCGTGGGCAATGCGTGCAAACGAGAGCCCGCAGACGACTGCAACGAGGGCGACCCTGGAAGTGTGAAGAAACTTGTTCATGACGGTCAGCAGTAGAGGCGTTGAGGGTTTTGGACGAGGACGGCCTGCGCCGTGGCATCGTCGGCGCAGACTTCGAGGATGAAATCGAGCAGGGCCTGGTCGTCGGGGACGGCGCCGACGATGTTCGGATGGGGCCAGTCGGTGCCCCAGATAGTGCGGGCGCGGGCACACGCCAGCAGGTGGCGCGCGATGGGCACCGCGTCATTCCAGGGGGGTGGCGTGCCGCCCATCATTCGGTCGACGCCGGACAGCTTGATCCAGCAGTGCTCGCTCGCGAGCCGCTCTTCCAGAAACCGGACCTCGGCCTCCGGTCGAGGCCGCGTGCCATCCTGGCGCGCCATGTGGTCGATGACCAACGGGACACCGGTGTCGCCCAGCGCATCGAATGCCGGCAACAGATCCTGGATCGATCCATGCAGCAGCACGTGCCAACCCAGCGACGCCACGCGCTTCGCGATGCCCTTGAGTTGCGCCGGGTCGCGTTGGCCCGGCAGATGCCCCATCAGGTTGAAGCGGATGCCGCGGACGCCCGCGTCGTGCAATGTGCGAATCTGTGCGTCGCTCGTCGTCGCATCGATCAGCGCCGTGCCGCGGTAGCGCCCGTCGCCGGCTGCCAACGCATGGAGCAGCGCGCTGTGATCGGTGCCGTAGCAGGCAGCCTGAACCAGCACGCCGTGCGCGATGCGCAGCCGCGCATGCATCGTCCGGAGTTGGGCGAAGGGCGCCTCCTCCGGCCGATACGCCGCGCCAGCCGGCAACGCGAACTGCTCCCAGGGCCCGTAGATGTGCGTGTGGCAGTCCCACGCACCATCGGGCAGCATCGCGCGCATCTCAGTCGCACCTGGCGATCATGCCGCCGTCGACGACGATCTCGGTTCCCGTGACGAACCGCGCTTCGTCCGAGGCCAGGAACAAGGCCGCATTGGCCGTGTCGCGCCCGTCGCCCATGAAGCCCAGCGGGATGCGGGCAAGCCGCGTGTCCAGGAGCTTCGAAACGTCGCCGCCGGAGCGTTGCCCCGCCAGCCTGGCCTCGACCATCGGCGTGTGCAACTGTCCGGGCACGACCGTGTTGACGCGGATGCCCTTGGGGGCATACTCCACGGCCACGACGCGCGAAAGCTGGATCACCGCGGCCTTGCAGGCGGCATAGGCCACCTGAGCCGAGCCGGTGTAGCGCAGTCCGGACGTGGAAGCCGTGTTGACGATCGCGCCGGCGCCCTGCTCCACCATTTCCGGAAGCACGTGCTTACAGGTCAGGTAGACGCTCTTCAAGTTGAAGTCGACCTGCGCGTCCCACTTCTCTTCCGGCAAGTCCACCGGACCGCCCGCGGCGGATCCGCCGACGTTGTTGACGAGGATGTCGACACGCCCATACGTGGCCTTGCACGACGCCACCATCGACGCCACGGCGGCGCTGTCGGTGACGTCGCAAGCGCAGGCGGTCACGGTGCCTCCGGCCTCCTCGATGCGGCGCAAGGTCTCGCTCATCGCGTCCACGTTCTTGTCGACGGCGAAGATCTTTGCGCCGGCCTGCGCGAAGGCCACGGCGACGGCGCGACCGTTGCCCCAGCCGGGGCCGACGCAGCCGGCGCCGGTGACGATTGCAACCTTGCCTTGCAGGCGATTGCTGGGTTGGAAGGCGAGTTCGGTCATGGCGATGGCCTCGATGGGTGTGGAGATGAAGACGGGTGAACCGAAGGTTCGAGAGAGGAGTCACCGCTCGACGGGCAAGCCGGCGACTGCGGTGTTCGGGGTCGTATCGACGATGGCGCCCGAACGCGGGTTCAGCAGGCTGGGCCGAGGTGCGACGCCGGTTTGCGATTCGAATTTGCTCGCATCGAACGCGCCTTCCCAACGGGCGATGGCGAACACCGCGACCGTGTTGCCGATGATGTTGGTCAGTGCCGTGGCGGTGGCCATCAGGCGATCGATACCGAAAAGCAACCCGAGGCCACCGATGGGCAGGCTCCTCACGGTCTGGAGAGTGGCCGCGAGTTTGACGAATGCCCCCCCGGCCACAGTCGTCCCGCCCTTGGAGGTCAGGCTGAGGATCGCGAGCAAGCCGATCTGCTGGGCCAGCGTGAACGGGGTGTCGGTGGACTGCGCGATGAAGCCGACGGCCACCGCCATGTAGATGGATGTGCCATCCAGGTTGAAGCTGTAGCCCGCCGGAAGGACGAAGCCCACGATCGCCTCGTCGCAACCCGCTCGCTCGAGCTTTGCCACCAGCAGCGGGAAGGCGACCTCGCCCGACGCCGTGCCGAACACGAGCAGGATCTCTTCGCGGATGAGCTTGGCCACTGTCCACAGCGACAATCCCACGAACCAGCAGATGCCGCCCAGCACGAGCACGACGAAGAGCACCGAGGCTGCGTAGTAGACGAGGACGACCTTGGCCAGGTAGAGCAGCGTCGTGCCGCCGTAGCTGCCGATGGCCGCAGCCATCGCACCGAACGCACCGAGAGGGGCGAGCTTCATGATGAAGCCCAGCATCTTGAAGAGGATGGACTGCCCCTCCTCGATGCCGCGCAGGATCACCGAGTCCTTGCCCACCGCCATGTTCAGCGCAAGGCCTGCCAGCATCGAGATGATGAGCACCTGGACGATGTCGCCCTTGGCGAAGGCATCGACCAGCGTGTGTGGGATCAGGCCGAGAAGGTATGTCGTGGCCGAGATTCCACCGGCGGCGCTCGTCGCCTTCATGGCGTCCGCGGGCTCCGCAAGATTCGTCGCGTGCAGTCCAACGCCGGGCTGACAGACGTTGACCATGATCGAGCCGACCACCAGCCCGATGGTGCTGATCACCTCGAAGTACAGCAGCGACTTCAGGCCCATCCGTCCGAGCTTGCGCAGGTCCTGCACGTGTGCGAGGCCGTGTACCAGCGTGCAGAACACGATCGGGGCCAGCATCATCTTCAGCAGCGCGATGAAACCGTCGCCGAGTGGCTTCATCGCCACCGCGGTCGACGGCGAAGCGATGCCTAGAACGATTGCGGCGCACAGGCCGATCAGCACCTGGATGTGCAGCTTTTTCAGTTGTCTCATGGCGTACCTTTTTCCGCACGAATGCGGGTTCAAGTCTCTGTGTCTCTGAAGCAGCGCGTTTGGACGTTGCGCACTCTCCGGTGCGGTCGACCTCCAAGGCCTGGGAGGCAGTGTGGACGCGATGCTGCCAAAGCGGAAGCGCATCGATTCGATATCAGATATGCTTTCTTCCTATGGATCTCAGGCAGCTTGAGTATTTCGTCAACGTCGCCGAATCGGGCAGCTTCAGTCGTGCAGCCATCGCCCTGAACCTGGCTCAACCCAGCTTGAGTCGGCAGGTAGCGCTGCTGGAGGGCGAACTGGGGCAGCGCCTGCTTGTCCGCACGGGGCGCGGCGTCACACCGACGGAAGCGGGGAGCGCGTTACTCGCGCACGCGAGGGTCATACTCGGCGCGGCTCAGCGCGCGCGTGAGGAGATGCATGACATGGGCGGGAGCCCCAGCGGGAGGGTCATCGTCGGGATGCCGCCGCGCGTGGCGCTGGGATTGAGCGTGGCGCTGGTACACCGCTTTCGCGAGCGCTTTCCCCGGGCCGTCATCACGATCCTCGAAGGGCTGAGCCTTTCGCTCAGGGAATCTCTGATTGCGGGTCGCCTGGACATGGCGCTGATCTTCGATCCGCAGCCATCGCCGCAGCTTTCCTACACCCAGTTGATGAGAGAGCAACTGTTCCTGGTGGCTCCGCCTTACCAGGTGCTGCCAGCGCGAGCTTCGCTGGCGGTACTCGCCAATTTCCCAATGGTGTTGCCGAGTTCACCCAATGCGATCCGTGGCTTGGTCGACGCCGCCTTGCGCCCAAGGAGCATCGAACTCCAGGTGATCGCCGAAGTCGGCGCAGTCAATACAGTGCTCGCACTCGTTGCCAGCGGCGTCGGATGCACGATCCTGCCCGAAAGCGCGATTGCACTGGACGCACACGGTGATCAACTGGCACGGGCCCCCATCGGTCCTCCAGCGCTCTGGAACACGCTGGTACTTGCCGAGTCGGTCGCGCGCCCCGCCACCCGTCTGACACGCGGCACAGCGCAACTGCTCCGCGAGTTGGACTTCCGAGCACCTCGGTCACCACGCTGACGATCAGCGTTGCGACGTCTCCCGAACTAACGATGACCTCGTTGCCAAGCATCGTCCGCCGTCGACCGGCGGTTCAATGGTTTCGCTCGATTGACTGTATGAGCTGTCCAAGGGCAACCAACCCGTGAGGCCACATTCCAAGGCCAGCGACCGATCCCAGATGGCCATTCGATCCTGCGTCCACGAAACCGGAGCGCCAAGCGGCGGCAAAGGATCGTGCCCTTTCAAAGGACACAAGTGGGTCGTTTCTGCTCGCGACGACGAGGGACGTGAAAGGAAGCGGCTTCAAAAGCATGGGCCGAACCCCTTCACCGGATTGTCTGGATTGCCTTCCATGACGTCACGGTCCGACGGCGCCACCAGAAAGGCGCCGGCGACCTTGCGTGCCAGTTCTGGATTGGAACTTGCCCAACGCATGACCAGCGACGTTCCCAGGCTATGGGCTATCAGGATAGTGGGCTTGGCTGCAACCTTGACAGCAAGGGACAGGTTGGCTTGGTGCCGATGTACACCGTGCCGAAGGTCGGGTCGCACGTGATCACTTAGTCTTACTGTGTCACAAGAGTAGTTTTCCGCTTGCTCTGCCGCAACAGGGGCACTCGCCGAGGCGCGCGATCAGTGCGTAGCTCAAGCTGAGCCGGAGTGTCGTTATCGAGTGATCCACGTGCCGCTGCGCGCGCAGGGCTGCCCCGCGAGATGTAATCGCTGGGAATGGCAGGCACTTGGCGTTCGATGAAGTTTTTTTTGCCACCGACTGATTTGTCGGCGATGAGTCTCTCGGTCAGCAGGAACGCGTAGGCCGCGATGCTCAGGCTGGCGTGGTGGTGGAATCCTCGCCAGCCACGGCCTTCATAGTGCCCCAACCCGAAGTCCTGCTTCAAGTCCTGATAGTCGCGCTCGATGCGCCAGCGTTGGTATGCAGCGCTGACCAGATCTTTGATCGGCGTGTCATCAGGCAGCGTGGACAAGATGTACTTGATCGGCTCTGCCTGGTCGGCCGGCCATTCGATGAGCAACCATTGGAGCGGTCGCAGCCGCGCTTTGCCAACGTTGCCGCCGGCGTGCCGCACGCGCAGCGCGGCAAAGCGCCCGCTGAGCGGCTCGTTCGTGCCCTCGCGCCAAGTGATCGTCTGGAATTCCTGCTCGGGCAGCGATAGGGCCAGCGCCTTGACGCTCAACGGCTGAAGCCGCGCAGTGCGCCGCGGGACCACAGGTGGGCGGCCATTGCCCCTGTAGCGCTTGGGCGGCAGCGGCGCGACTCCTGGAGGCCAGACCACGACCGCCGAGGTCACGCCGACTGCGTACTGCAGGCCCATGTCGCTCAGCGCCTGGCGAAACGCGTTGTCCACGCCATAGCCTGCATCGGCCAACACGCAGTGGCGCGGCGCACCTTCGGCCAGCAAGGCGCGCAGCTGGGCCAGCGCGATCTGGGGCTTGGTGGCGAAACGCAATTCCTCGGGCACGCCCGTCTGTGCCCGGCGCACAGGATACGCCGCCCATTCCTCGGGCAGGTAGAGTTGCCATGCCACTGGCACGCTGCCCTGGTCGCACGCCAGTGACACGCTCACCGCCACTTGGCAGTTGTCCTGCTTGCCCAGCATCCCGCAATATTGACGAGCCACGCCCACCGAGTGCGTGCCTTTCTTGGGGAATCCGGTGTCATCAATGATCCACCAGCCGCCGCGGCTGAAGTCCATCTGCGGAACGACCCATTGGCAGACCCGCCGAAGCATCTCCGAATCGGACCATTCAGCCTTCGCCACGAAGTGATGCAGCGACTGATGCCGGGCGCTCGCGTGCAGGGGGTCGACCCGCGCGGCCATCGGCTCCACGCTCTTGCGAGCGAGCGGCAGCATCAGCCCTGTGCAGTAGCCCTTGAGCCCTGCGTGACGGTCCAAATGTCCCAGCCCTTCGGCCAAATGGTTCATGTACCGATCAAACCGCTCGCTTGCACCCATCGTTCCTCACGTGAAGAATGAAGAGATGCGTATAGTGCCATGTTTTTATTGACACAGTAAGA
>FTKD01001192.1_pt4 | contig 35498 bp, 36 predicted proteins | sample 1658191 | NCBI WGS metagenome assembly FTKD01 (sample SAMEA3914808, study PRJEB12502) | metagenome | biome: forest; material: soil | place: Canada | collected 2011-08-03 | depth 0.3 m
GCCACGCAGAGCCGCTTCGACTCGATCATCTCGAACCTGCAATCGGGCGTCGAGAACCAGTCGGCCGCGCGCAGCCGCATCATGGACGCCGACTTCGCGGCGGAAACCGCGAACATGAGCCGCGCCAACGTGCTGCAGCAGGCCGGCACGGCGATGATCGCCCAGGCCAACCAGCAACCGCAGCAGGTTCTGACGCTGCTGCGCTGATCCGGCGGACGGCGTCGGCGCGTGAAGCGCGCCGCCAAAGCAAACGGCTTCGCTAGAAAGCGATGCCGTTTGCCGCTTTTCCCCCTCTGTTCAAACGTGCGCTCGTTCGAGAAATCGGATGAGCGCGCCTGCATTCAGGGCTAAAGGTTTGTCGGGAACCCCCCGATAAACATAGCAACAGGCTCAGGAAATCGAGCTTGGGTCCGGTGAGTGGCCAAAGGCCTGGCGGTGAACGAAAGACACCGAGCAGACCGTAGGAGCACCTGGCGCTAGGCTACCGAACGCCAGTGCTCTTGCCGGAAAGTCTTCTCTGAAATCTTCACCTACCCAACTGGAACTGCCATGACTCTCTCGATCAACACCAACATCAACTCCATCGACGCGCAGCGCAACCTGTCGGGTTCGCAGATGTCGCTCGCCACGTCGATGCAGCGCCTGTCTTCGGGCCTGCGCATCAACTCGTCGAAGGACGACGCCGCCGGCCTGTCGATCGCCGAACGCATGAATTCGCAAGTGCGCGGCATGAACGTGGCGATCCGCAACTCCAACGACGGCATCTCGCTGGCCCAGACCGCCGACGGCGCGCTGGCCCAGGTGAGCAACTCGCTGCAGCGCATGCGTGAACTGGCGGTGCAGGCCCGCAACTCCACCAACAGCTCGTCGGACAAGGACTCGCTGAACAAGGAGTTCTCGCAGCTGCAGTCCGAAATCACCCGGGTTCTGGGCGGCACGACCTTCAACGGCAAGCACATGCTCGGCTCGGATGCGACGACGCTGAACTTCCAGGTCGGCGCCAACACGACGACCGACGACACGGTGTCGGTCAAGACGGTGGACATGACCAAGGACACCACGATGACGGCCGTGACCAACACCGCCAGCGCCAAGATCGACTCCTCGGCCACCTCGGGCGCCATCGGCACGGTGATCGACAACATCGACAAGGCGATCAACGACGTCAACGACACGCGGGCGACCTTCGGCGCCACGCAGAGCCGCTTCGACTCGATCATCTCGAACCTGCAATCGGGCGTCGAGAACCAGTCGGCCGCGCGCAGCCGCATCATGGACGCCGACTTCGCGGCGGAAACCGCGAACATGAGCCGCGCCAACGTGCTGCAGCAGGCCGGCACGGCGATGATCGCCCAGGCCAACCAGCAACCGCAGCAGGTTCTGACGCTCCTGCGCTGAGCGCCGCCGAGCCGGGCGAGCGCCCGGTTCCAGCTCTACGAGAACAAAGCCCCGCCAGGCGCAAGCCGGCGGGGCTTTTGCCTATGGGCGGCCGGCATCCGGACGGTGGCCAGGCGGGCCGTCCGATCCAGGAAAAGGGGGGTTTGGGGGCTCATATCGGCGATTTGGCCGGGCTCAAGTATTCGCACAATCCAATCCAACGTCTCCTACATCCAAAAGATTTCGGGGAACGCGGTCCGGAAGCACCGGCGATGAAGCGAGAGCGAAGTCGGGGTGACCAAGTACCGGGCTTGGAGGTGCGGGGCTCGAAAGGCCTGCCTGACAGCCACGCATCGAACTCAAGTTCCGGCACATTCGCCGGTTGTGCCTTAGTCCTGGAGCAAATTCATGCCGTTGACCATCAATACGAACATTGCTTCGCTCAATGCGCAGCGCAACCTCAACATGTCGCAGGGCTCGCTCGCGACATCGATGCAGCGGCTGTCCTCCGGCCTGCGCGTGAATTCGGCCAAGGACGACGCCGCCGGCCTCGCCATCGCCGAGCGCATGAATGCCCAGGTCCGCGGCATGAACGTCGCGGTGCGCAACGCCAACGACGGCATCTCGATGTCGCAGACGGCCGAAGGCGCGCTGTCGCAGGTCGGCAACGCGCTGCAACGCATGCGCGAACTGGCGGTGCAGGCCCGCAACTCCACCAACAGCTCGTCGGACAAGGACTCGCTGAACAAGGAATTCGCGCAGCTGCAGGCGGAAATCGGCCGCGTCATCGGCGGCACCACGTTCAACGGCAAGCACATCCTGGGCGCGGACGCGACCTCGCTGGTCTTCCAGATCGGCGCCAACACCACCGCCAACGACACGATCACGATCGCCACCAAGAACATGAGCCTGGACACGACGATCACCGCCGTGACCAACTCGTCCACCGCCCTGATCGATGCCTCGGCCACGTCGGGCGCCATCGGCACCGTGATCAACAACATCGACAAGGCGCTCGACAGCATCAACGACACGCGCGCCACCTTCGGTGCCACGCAGAGCCGCTTCGACGCCATCATCACCAACCTGCAGGTCGGCGTGGAGAACCAGTCGGCCGCCCGCAGCCGGATCATGGACGCGGACTTCGCGTCGGAAACCGCCAACATGAGCCGCGCCCAGGTGCTGCAGCAGGCCGGCACCGCGATGGTCGCCCAGGCCAACCAGTTGCCCAACCAGGTGCTCAAGCTGCTGCAGGGCTGATCTCCCGGCAGCGTCGTCGCAAGGCGAAGGCCGTGGCCAGGTGCGCCCGGCAACGCGGGCAGGCGCGCTCCGCAAACCCCGTGGGACCGTCCACGGAGTTTGCGTGGCGCGCTTTTCTCATGCCCGCATGGATCCGATCTAACGAAATGCGGTGCATTTCGGCCCCTTGAAATGCGTTCCAGCCCAATCGCGGCGCTCAAGTTGCGCAGGGGCGCGCCGATAGTTCGTTTTAGAACCGCCAAGGATGTCCATGACCACCACCAGCAGCACCAGCAGCACGACGGGCTCCATCAGCTCCGCTGGTATCGGCAGCGGTCTCGACGTGAAGGGCATCATCTCGTCGCTGATGGCCGTCGAGTCGCAGCCTCTCACGCTTCTGCAGGACAAGGCGAGCACGGTCACGACCGAGATTTCCGCCGTTGGCCAGATCCAGAGCCTGACGTCGACGATGGCCGACAAGGCGCGGGCCCTATCCTCGTCCTCGCTGTGGACGCAGACCACGTCGACCACGGCAGATCCCACCATCGTGACGGCCGATACCTCCAGCGGGACGGCGGCCGCGGGCGACTACTCGGTCAGCGTCCAGCAGCTCGCCCAGGGACAGACCGTCACTTCGACGGTGGCGGCTGGCACGGGGCTCGACACGGGTACGCTGACGATCCAGCTCGGAACCTACACGTCCGACACGGCGACACCTCCGAACACGACCTTTGCGCCTGGCAGCACGAGTGCCGTCAACATCACGATCGGCGCGGGAGACACATCGCTCAGTGCGATCCGGGACAAGATCAACGCCGCCAACGCCGGTGTTTCTGCTTCCATCATCAGCGACGCAAATGGCTCGCGCCTTTCGCTGCGTTCGACGACCACGGGCATCGCCAACGGCTTCAAGATCACCGCCACGGAGAACGTCGACGACGGCAATCCCGCCACGGGGCTGTCGGCGCTGGCGTTTGATGGAAGTACCGGTGCGACGGGGTCCCAGCTGACGCTCAATCAGTACGCAATGAATGCGAAGGCCACCGTCAACGGGATCGCGGTCGAATCCGCCACCAACAAGCTGAGCAACGTCTCGGATGGCCTTACCTTGACGCTGCTGAAGAAGAGCGATACGCCGGTGGACGTCAACGTGGCCATCGACACGGCCTCGATGCAAAAGGCGATCACCGACTTTGTGGGCGCCTACTCCGCACTGCAGTCCTACATCTCGTTGCAGACCAAATATGACTCGTCCACCGCCGTGGCCGCCGGGACGGCGCGCAAGGACGGGCCCCTCACCGGCGACCCCTCGATCATCGGATTCCAGAACCAGCTGCGCGCCGTGGTCAATACCACTTCCACGACGTCGACCGCATTCGCGCGCCTGTCCGACATCGGCATCGCTGTGCAGAAGGACGGCACGCTTGCGCTCTCGAACCAGAACAAGCTGACCGCGGCGCTGTCGAATCCCACCGAGTTGCAGAAGCTGTTCGCGACCCAGGGAACCACCAGCGAGAACACGGGCATCGCGGTGCGCTTCGCAGCCATGGGGGATGGGGCGACGGCGGTGGACGGCGCGCTTTACAGCCGGAGCAGCGGCCTGCAGGGAGAGTTGTCGCGCAACCAGAAGCAGCAGGATGACATGCAGGTGCACCTGGACGCGACGCAGGCGCGCCTGACCGCGCAGTACCAGGCTCTCGATACGACGATGGCGAAGATGAGTGCGCTGTCGAGCTATGTGTCGCAGCAGGTCACATTGATGCAGAAGTCGGCATAGCGAAAGAGCCGCAGGCGCGGCTGAACGGATTTCCTTCGCGGGGCTGTCCCTGGCCTTGCAAGGACTTGGGGCATCAATCCGGACAGTTTCGCTTCAAGGCCGACGTCGCAACTTCCGATAACAACCCAAGACGAACAAATCACGGACTCGCACCCCGACCTCGCCACCATGTTCACCGCTGCCTCACCCTCCGCATTCGGTCGCTCCCACGGTTTCGCCAACGCGTACGCGCGCGTAGGCGTCGAGACCAGCGTCAACGCCGCGTCGGCCCACAAGCTGATCGAGCTGCTGTTCAACGGTTTCATGGATGCGATCGTGCTGGCGCGCGGCGCCATGCAAGCCAGGCAGATCGAGGCCAAGGGCAAGGCCATCGGCCGCGCCGCCCGCATCGTCGAGGAGGGCCTCAAGGCAGGCCTGAACCTGGAAGCCGGTGGCCGCCTGGCCGCGGACCTCGATTCGCTCTATGCCTACATCGGGCTGCGCCTGCTGCACGCGAACCTGCGCAACGACGAGGCCGCGCTGGACGAATGCGTGCGGCTGATCGCGCCGCTGCGCGACGCCTGGATCGCCATCGGGCCGCAAGTCGAGGCGGGCAACCTGTGAACGCCGCGAGCACCTACACCCAGAAGAAGATCATGAGTACCAAGCTGCTCAACTACTACGAGGCCATCGAGAAGGCCAGTGCCGACATGCTCGCCGCGGCGCGCACCGGCAACTGGGACGAGGTGGTCAAGCTCGAAGGCGCCTGCGCCGTGCTGATCGCGCAGCTCAAGAACGCGGCCCAGTCCAGCCAGCTGATGCAGAACGAGGCCAAGGAGAAGTCGCGCATCATGCAGCGCATCCTCCTGAACGACGCCGAGATCCGCCACCTGGCCGAGCCCTGGCTGGAGGACCTCGACCACATGATGGGCGGCACCCGCCCGGCGATATTGCATTGATTCTTCCTGTCTGAAGTCACGAGACCATGTTCGAAGACACCCGCCCCGCCCCGCTGGACGCGCTGGGAACCGACGACGCCCTCGCGGAGTTCCGCGTCACCGCGCCCGGGGAGATCCGCGCGCTGCTCAAGCAGCTGATGGTCGACGTGGTTCCGCTGAACCTCAGCGCCTCTGACGGCAGCGCCTACACCTCCACGCTGTGGACGCTGGATCCGGCCGCGGGCCGCATCTCGTTCACGGCCGACACGATGGCGCCGGCGGTGCACGACATCGTCGAGGCCGACGAATGCGCCGCGGTCGCCTACCTCGACCGCGTGAAGGTGCAGTTCGACGTCACCGACCTCGTGCTGGTGCAAGGCCACAAGGCCAGCGTGCTGCAGGCCCGCTTCCCGCGCGAGATGTTCCGCTTCCAGCGCCGCAACTCGTTCCGCGTGCGCACCATCGAACGCACGTCGCCCACGGCGTCGTTCCGCCATCCCGGCATCCCCGACATGAGCCTCGCGCTGCGCGTGCTCGACGTCAGCATCGGCGGCTGCGCGCTGCTGCAGCCGTCCAACGTGCCCACGCTGCAGCCCGGCGCGGTGATCCAGGGCGTGCGGCTGTCGCTGGACGCCGAGACGCAGATCGACGCCGCCCTCATGCTGCACCACGTCACCTCCACCGGCGCCGAGAACGGATCCGTCCGCCTCGGCTGCGAGATCGTGGGGCTGAACCCGACGGCGCAACGCGCCCTGCAGGTCTACATCGACCACACGCAGAAACGTCGGCGGATGATGTCCAACGAGTGACCGGCCAGGGTTGGCCTCGAAAGACCCCGTGATCCGCCGTCTGCACTACCTCGCCGGCTCGCTCAAGGTGCGCCTCGCGCTGGCGAGCCTGCTGCTCATCGCGGGCAGCATCGCGCTGACCGTGGTGCTCGTGCTGCAGGCGATGGAGAAGCGCAGCCAGCGCGCGGTGCTCGACTCCGAGGTGGCCAACGCCGAGCGCATCGGCCTGGTGCTGTCGGCCAAGATCATCTCCCTGCAGAAGGCCCTGCGCGCGGCGTCCACCGACCTGCCGGCCGACCAGCTCGACCAGCCCGCCGTGGTGGCGGCCTATCTCGGGCGCCACCAGGTGCTGCGCAGCCTGTTCGACAGCGTCTTCGTCGTCGACGCCAACCTGCACCTGATCGCGGCCGCCGAGAACGACACGGTGCGCACCACCGACATCGACGCCTCCGACCGCCTCTACATCCGCCGCACCGTGCACGACCGGCGCGCCGTGATCTCGCAGCCCGGCCTGAGCCGCACCAGCGGAACGCCGATGTTCGCGATGACGATGCCGCTGTTCGGCCGCGACGGCCACGTGAGCGCGATCCTGGTCGGCGGCATGAAGCTGTCCACCAACGCGCTGCTCAACGACCTGACCCGGCCGGCGATGGACGACCACGACCCGGTGACCACCATCGTCGTGGACGCCGAAGGCAAGATCGTGTCGCACAAGGATCCGGCGCGGGTGTTGAAGAAGGCCGGCACCGACCCGCAGTTCACGCAGGTGGTGGCGCAGTGGCAGGCCGAGGGCGCGCCCATCGAGCCGCAGGGTTCGGCGCGCCGACTGGGCGACGACATCGTGGCGATGGCCGGCGTGCCCGACGCCGACTGGGTGGTGTTGCGCAGCGCCCCCGCCGAACTGCTGCTGGGCGGCCCCACAGCGGGACGCCGACAGGCGATCTGGATCGGTTCCACCGTCGCCGTGGCGGGCGGCCTGGTGATCCTGCTGGCGACGCTGGCGATGCTGCGCCCGCTGCGCCAGCTCGAACGCCGCGCGCTGCGCCTGATCACCGAGGACCTCAACGTGCAGGAACCCTGGCCGCGGGCCGGCGGCGAGCTGGGCGAGCTGGCGCGGGTGTTCCAGCACGTGCTGAACCAGAAGGCCGCGATGCGCCAGTCCAGCGACGAGCTGCTGGTGAAGATGCGCGCCGTGATGGCCAACGCGCCGGTGGGCATCGCCTTCACGCGCATGGGCCGCTTCGAGCTGGTGAGCGACGAGTTCGCGCGCATGTTCGGCTACGACGCCGCGCAGGTTCCAGGCATGCAGAGCCACGTGATCTGCCCGTCCGACGAGGCGCACCGGACGTTCATGCGGATGGTCACCGACACCTTCGCCGCCGAGGGCACCTGCGACGCCGAACGCGAGCTGGTGCGCGCCGACTCGAGCCGCTTCTGGGCCCGGCTGCAGGGCGCGCCGGTGCGCTCGGGCGACTCCGGCGCGGACACGATCTGGATCTTCACCGACATCACCGAGAGCCGCCGCCATCGCGAGCAGCTGTCGTGGACGGCCTCGCACGACGAGCTCACCGGCCTGGTCAACCGGCGCGAGTTCGAGCTGCGCCTGGCCGAGGAGATCGGCGAGCGCGCCGACGCCGAGCCGGCGGCCGCGCTGTTCATCGACCTCGACCGCTTCAAGGCCGTCAACGACTCCAGCGGCCACGCGGCCGGCGACGCGCTGCTGAAGAACATCGCCGCCATCCTCACCGGCCGGGCGCGCGCCCACGACACCGTCGCGCGCATCGGCGGCGACGAGTTCGCGGTGCTGCTGCGCGGCTGCGAGCCACGCGCCGCCGAGCGCATCGCCACCAGCATCTGTGCCCGCGTGGCCGAACACCGCCTCGAATGGGGCCGCGGCGACCGCGCGCAGTCGCTGTCGGTCGGCGCGAGCATCGGCATCGTCGCGATCGACGGCAGCTTCGCGAGCGTCAAGGACGTGCTGCACGCCGCCGACGAGGCCTGCTACGAGGCCAAGCACGCGGGGCGCGGCACGGTGCGCACCTGGCGGCGCTCGGCCGACTCGGCGGAACTCGTCGCCGAGTGACGCGGCTTGCGTGGATGGCGCCGTCCGTTTGCGCAAGCCGCGGGTTCCAGTGCCCGCGCAGGCCGGACAATGGCGTCCCATGCCGACTACCTCCCGCCTCGTCCGGCGTATCGGACTCGCCCTCGCCGTCGCCGGCCTCGTCGCCGGGGCGATCGTCTACGTGAGCGCTTCCTCCTCCGCCGACGGCGACCCGGTGGCGCAGCAGCGCGAGATGCGCGAGCTCGAACGGCTGGGTGGGACGGCCAGCGTCCAGACCGTCAAGTTCAACCAGTGGATGGCCTCGCTGTGGCACGGCCAGCGGCTCGCCTTCACGCTGGCCCTGCTGGGGCTGGTCGTGGGCGGGGCGTGCTGGCACGTGGGCGGATTGATGGACGAAGAGCCGCTGGAAGACTGAGCCCTGGAACGCGAAGGGCGCCCGCAGGCGCCCCGTCGACCGAAGAGCAGGCCCTCAGACCTGCATGTTCATGATGTCCGTGTAGGACTGCACCAGCCGGTTGCGCACCGAGATCGCGGCCTGGAAGCCGATCTGCGCCTTCTGCATGGTCACCATCGTCTGCTCGAGGCTGACGGTGGGGTTGTCCATCTGCAGCTCGTTCTGCATCCAGGTGGCGGTGTTCTGCTGGTCGCTGACGCCCTTGAGCGCGTCGGTGAGCGCCGCCCCGAAGCCGGCCTTGCCCGCGCCGGCGGTGCCGGACGTGGCCGAAGACGAGCCGAGGCCGCCCGCGATGGGCGTGCCGTCGGCGCGCAGCCCCGCGCGCGCCACCGCGGCGGCGAAATCGAAGGGCTTGAGCTTGACGTCCATCACCATGGCGCACTCCGGGACGTGGGTTCGGCTGGCATGGTCTGAACTTTAGCGATGGGTCGTGTAACAGAAGAAGAGATCTGCTGGACAAACGTCAGCCTTCTCGTGGCTTCGTCGGGTGGGCCCAGGCTAAAGAATGACTTCATTGCGCCGAGGCTGGGTCTCTCCCTGTCCAGCCGGGCGCCAGGACAAAGACATACAAATACCGGATCCGCCCCACTTCCATGGAACAAGCCCTCGCCACCGCCGTTCCCCTCGCCGTCGTCCCCGGCCCGCTCGATCGCCTGATCGCGATGCCGGCGAGCGCCAAGATGAAGCTGGGCGCCGGCGTGGCCGGCCTGGTGGCCGTCATCGTCGCGATCGGCCTGTGGAGCTCGCAGGGCGACTACGGCGTGCTGTTCGCCAACCTCCCCGACAAGGAAGGCGGCGCCGTCGTCGCCCAGTTGGCCACGATGCAGGTGCCCTACAAGTTCGCCGCGGGCGGCACCGCCATCATGATCCCGTCGGACAAGGTCAACGAGGTGCGCCTGAAGCTGGCCTCGGCCGGCCTGCCCAAGTCCAGCGTCGTCGGCTTCGAGCTGATGGACAACGCCAAGTTCGGCCAGACCCAGACGCAGGAGCGCGTGAACCTGCAACGCGCGCTCGAGGGCGAGCTCACCCGCACGATCAGCTCCATCGACGCCGTCGAGTCGGCCCGCGTCCACCTGGCGCTGCCGAACCAGAACGGCTTCTTCCGCGAGCAGCAGAAACCCAGCGCCTCGGTCGTGCTGATGCTGCGCGGCGGCCGCACGCTCGATCGCTCGCAGCTGGCCGGCATCGTCCACCTCGTGGCCTCCAGCGTGCCCGAGCTGCAGACCAGGGACGTGAGCGTGCTCGACCAGACCGGCGCGCTGCTCACCGAGAACGGCGACAAGAACACCGCCGGCCTGGACGCCACGCAGCTGCAGTACGTCAACCAGATGGAAGCCGGCTACACCAAGCGCATCCAGGAACTGCTGGAGCCGGTGGTTGGCCGCGAGAACCTGCGCGCGTCGGTCACGGCCGACATCGACTTCTCGCAGAGCGAAGCGACGTCCGAGCAGTTCAAGCCGAACCAGAACCCGGCCGACGCCACCGTGCGCAGCCAGCAATCGTCCGACATCGGCGGCAACGCCGGCAACGTGCCCTCCGGCGTGCCGGGCGCCAGCAGCAACCAGCCGCCCGTGCCGGCCACCGCGCCGATCAACGGCGCCTCGGCCCCGCTGCAGGCCGCTCAGGGCGGCACGACGGGCGCCAACGGCCACCGCGAGACGGTCACCAACTACGAGGTCGACCGCACCGTGCGCGTCACGCGCAACGCCACCGGCCTGGTGCGCCACCTCAACGCGGCCGTGGTGGTCAACCAGAAGGTCAACACCGACGCCAAGGGCAAGACGACCAGCACCCCGCTGACGCAGGACGAGATGGACAAGCTCACCGCCCTGGTGGAGGAGGCCATCGGCTTCGACAAGACGCGCGGCGACTCGGTCCGGGTGATCAACGCCCCGTTCCGCGCCGAGGCCGCGATGAAGGCCGACGAGCTGCCGCTGTGGAGGCAGCAGTGGCTGCTGGACCTGATCCGCGCCGGCGCCGTGCCCGCGGGCCTGACGCTGGTGGCGCTGGCCGTGCTGTTCGGTCTGATCCGCCCGGCGGTGATGGCCGCGCTGGCCCCGCCGGTGGCCGAACCCAAGGACGAGGGCTTGAGCGCCGTCGTCGACGATCCCAACGAGCTGCCGATGGACGCGCTGCCCGAACTGCTCGAGGCGCCGCACATGGCCAGGAAGCTGGAGAGCGCCCGCCAGCTCGCCAAGGACAACCCGACCGCCGTCGCCAACATCGTGCGCGACTGGGTCAACGGCGAAGCCGCCGCCTGACCAGACCCCCCGTTTCCGGACAAGAACAACATGCCGCTGCCCAAGACAAACAAGGAAGATCAGGGTGTCGAAGACGCCGCGATCCTGCTGATGTCCCTCGGCGAGGAAGAGGCCGCCTCCGTCTTCAAGCACCTCGCGCCCAAGGAAGTGCAGAAGCTGGGCGAGACCATCGCCCGCATGAAGTCCATCACGCGCGAGCGCATGGACAGCGTGCTCGACAAGTTCGGCACCGAGGCCCAGTCGCAGCACGTGCTGGTGCAGGACACCGACGAGTACGTCAAGGCGGTGCTGCGCAGGGCGCTGGGCGAGGACAAGGCCAACCTGCTGATCGACCGCATCCTGCAGGGCAGCGACGTCACCGGCATCGAATCGCTGAAGTGGATGGACGCGAGCTCGGTGGCCGAGCTGCTGCGCAACGAGCATCCGCAGATCGTCGCGGCCATCCTCGTGCACCTCGATTTCGACCAGTCCTCGTCGGTGCTGAAGTCGTTCACCGAACGCCAGCGCAACGAGGTGTTGATCCGCATCGCCACGCTGGACGGCATCCAGCCGTCCGCGCTCAAGGACCTCAACGAAGTGATGAGCAAGGTCCTCGCCGGCGGCGAGAAGCTGAAGAAGGCGTCGCTGGGCGGCGTCAAGACCGCGGCGGAGATCATCAACCTGATGGGCTCGTCGGTGGAGACCTCGGCGCTCGACTACATCCGCGAGGCGGACAACGAGCTGGCCCAGAAGATCATGGACAACATGTTCACGTTCGACGACCTCAACAAGCTCGACGACAAGGGCTTCCAGCAGCTGCTCAAGGAAGTGCAGAGCGAGTCGCTGGTCATCGCGCTCAAGGGCGCCGCGCCCGAGCTGCGCGAGAAGGTGTTCCGCAACATGTCCAGCCGCGCCGCCGAGACGCTGCGCGAGGACCTGGACTCGCGCGGCCCGGTGCGCGTCTCCGAGGTCGAGTCCGAGCAGAAGGAAATGCTGAAGATCGTCCGCCGCCTGGTCGACGAAGGCCAGATCGTGCTGGCTTCGGGAGGCGCCGATGACTTCCTCTAAAGCCTCGTTCCATTCGCGCGCGGCCGAGGACTTCGACAAGCCCGCGCCGCTGCCCCCGCGCGGCGCGCCGCAATCGCGCTTCATCCCGCGCGAGGAGCTCGAGGGCTTCGCCGCCTGGCGTCCCGGTTCGTTCGGCGGCGCCGGCGCGCCGCCGGCCCACCCGGCCGACGTGCCCGAGAACAGGGCGCACGCCGCGCCGCCGCCGCCGCCGGCCCCGCCCACCGAGGCGGAATGGCTGGAGGAGGTGCGCCACGCGCGCGAGGGCGGGTACCAGGACGGGTATCGCGACGGCCAGGTGGCCCTCGAGGCCTTCAAGGAGAACTTCGCGCGCCAGATGGCGGCCCAGTTCGGCGCGCTGCTGGCCAGCCTCGACGACCAGTGGAACGGCCTGGAGGAACAGATGGCGCTGGCCGTCACGCGCACCTCGGTGCAGCTGGCGCGCCAGGTGGTGCGCCACGAACTCGACACGCGCCCCGAGATCGTCTCGCGCGTGGCCCAGGAGGCCGTCGGCGCAATCGTGCTGTCGGCCCGTCACCTGCGCGTGCGCCTGCACCCGGCCGACCATCAGCACGTGCTGGCCGGCGCAGGCGAGGCCCTCAAGGCCCGCGACGCGCGCCTGGTCGCCGACCCCACGATCGAGCCGGGCGGCTGCATCGTCGACTCCGACCTGGGCCAGGTCGACGCGCGCATCGGCACCCGCTGGGCCGCCGCCGCCGCCGTGTTCGGCCGCGAAGATACGTGGGACGCGCCGGAGATCCTCGTCGGAGGGGCCGAAGAATGAGAGCGGCGACCCCGACGCCCGAGCGCGCCGCCCGCTGGCAGCGCTACCTGGCCGACATCGAGAACTACGCCGTCGTGCCGCAGCCGCTGGAGATGCAGGGCACCCTCGTGCGCGTGACCGGGCTGGTGCTCGAGGCCGCGGGCGTGCGCGTGCCCGTGGGCTCGGTGTGCGACGTGTTCGGCTCGCCCACCGAGCCGCCGGTCACGGCCGAGGTCGTCGGCTTCGACGGCGACCGCGCCTTCCTGATGCCCACCGGCGAGCTGCACGGCATGGCCAGCGGCGCCCGCGTGATGCCGCGCGCCGTGCCGCACCTGCCGCCGCAGTTCGGCGTGGAGAACCATCCCTGGCGCCGCAGCGAGGATCGCGGCCTGCACTTGCCCATGGGCGCCGGCCTGCTGGGCCGCGTGGTCGACGCGCATGGCCGGCCGCTGGACCGCCTGGGCGACCTCCACGACGTGCGCGACGAGCCGATGGTGCGCCGCTCCATCAACGCGATGGAGCGCGACCCGGTGCGCACGCCGCTCGACACCGGCGTGCGCGCGATCAATTCCATGCTCACCGTTGGCCGCGGCCAGCGCATCGGCCTGTTCGCCGGCACCGGCGTGGGCAAGTCGGTGCTGATGGGCATGATGGCGCGCTACACGCAGTGCGACATGATCGTCGTCGGGCTGATCGGCGAACGCGGCCGCGAGGTGAAGGAATTCATCGAGGACATCCTCGGCGAGGAGGGGCTCAAGCGCTCCGTCGTCGTGGCCGCGCCGGCCGACGCGCCGCCGCTGGTGCGCATGCAGGGCGCCAACTACGCCACCGCCGTGGCCGAACACTTCCGCGACCGCGGCCAGCACGTGCTGCTGCTGATGGACTCGCTCACCCGATTCGCGATGGCGCAGCGCGAGATCGCGCTGGCCATCGGCGAGCCGCCGGCCACGCGCGGCTATCCGCCGAGCTGCTTCGCCAAGCTGCCGCAGCTCGTCGAGCGTTCGGGCAACGCCGGCGCCGGCGGCGGCTCGATCACGGCGTTCTACACGGTGCTCACCGAGGGCGACGACCCGCAGGATCCGATCGCCGACGCGGCCCGAGGCATCCTCGACGGCCACATCGTGCTGTCGCGCGAGCTGGCCGAGGCTGGCCACTTCCCGGCCATCGACGTCGAGAAGTCGATCTCGCGCGTGATGACCAGCGTGGCGCCGCGCGATCACCTCGCGGCCGCGCGCGTCGCCCGCATGGCGCTGGCTAAGGTGACGAAGGCGCGCGACCTGATCCAGCTTGGCGCGTACACCGCGGGCGCCGATCCGGAGCTGGACGCCGCCGTCAAGATGAGCCCGAAGCTGACCGCGCTGCTGCAGCAGGACATGCACGAGCGCGCCTCGATGGCCGAGAGCAGGCATCAGCTCGCCAAGGCGATCACGCTCTGATTGACATCCCATGAAACGCCTCGCCCTGCTCCGAACCCTGCTCGAACGCGAAGAGAAGCGCCGCGACGAGCAGATGGCCGCCGTGCGCGCCGCCGTGGTCAACGCCGAGGCGCAGCGGGAGCAGGCCGACGGGCTGACCACCTACCGCAGCGAGTACTGCCGGAAGTGGTCGGTGCAGTTCCGCCAGGCCGCGCAGATGGAGATCCTGCGCAGCTACCACGGCTTCCTGTCGCGCCTGGATCAGGCGATCACGCAGCAGCAGTCGGTGCTGGAACACGCCGGACGCATGGTGGAAGTGCAGCGCCAGCGCCTCGTCGAGCGCGAGATCCGCGTCGCCACCGTCCAGCGCCTGATCAAGCGCCGCGAGGACCTGTTCGCGAAGATCGCCGACCGCCGCGACCAGAAGAACCTGGACGAGATGGCCCAGCGCCTGGGCACCGCCCGCGCGCAGGCCGGCATGTCCTGACACGGCCCCTACCGATTTCCAGACCCGAGCACACCATGGCACTGCAACCCAGCACCCACCCCCGCGCCCATGCCCCGCACGCTTCGCACGCTTCGCACGCGTCCCACGCGCACGCCGCGCATGCCGCTAGCAAGGCCAAGCCCAGCCTGTCCGCCGAGGAAGGCGAGGGCGGCGGCTTCGCGGCCCAGTTGCTGAAGGCCCAGCCCGCGGCCGGCAAGGACCTGAAGGCCGCCGACGCCAAGCCGAAGGCCGATGCCGCGAAGAAGTCCGCCGACGACAAGGACGGCAAGGACAGCACGGACGCCAAGGACGGCCAGGACGACAAGGACTCGAAGGCGCCCGAGGCCAAGGCTCCGGTGGTCGACCCGGCGGCCCTGCTGGCCGCCCAGCAACCCGTCGCGCCGCCGACCACGTCGCTGGCGGACAAGGCCGCCGGCGACCACGACGATTTCGCCACCGACCCGCTGGGCGCGCTGCGCAAGGCCGCGGCGTCCAAGCCGGGCAAGGACGACAAGGCCGCGCTGCTGGCCAGCCTGGGCGCCGGCAAGCAGGCCGCCGCCACGGCCGCCGGCCAGCCGGGCCAGGGCGTGGCGTCGACCGGCGACATCGCCGCGGCGCTGGCCAAGGCCGAGGGCGCCGTCAAGGCCGCCACCGAGGCGCGCGACTCGCTCGCCGCGATGCTGCCGCAGCCCGATCCGGTGGCGGTGCAGGCCGGCGCGGTCGGCGCGTCCCCCAACGCGCCGCTGGACGCCAACCAGGCCGCCCACCAGCCGCCGCCCGCCGCGCCGGCCCAGGCCGCGCTGCCGATGCCGCCGCAGAGCCCCGCGTTCGCCCCGGCGCTGGGCCACCAGATCGATGTCTGGATGAAGGGCGGGGTGCAGCACGCGCAAGTGCAGCTGAGCCCGCAGGACCTGGGCCCGATCCGCGTCCGCATCGAGATGGACGGCGCCCAGGCGCGGGTGCAGATGAGCGCCGATGTGCAGTCCACGCGCGACGCGTTGCAGCAGGCGATGCCGCAGCTGTCCGAGCAGCTGGGCCAGGTGGGCCTGAGCCTGTCGGGCGGTGGCGTGTCCGACCAGCCGACCTTCCAGCAGTCCCAGGCGCAGGCCCAGGCGAGCGCGGACGGCTCCGGCCACGCCGGCCGCCCGGGCGGCACCGGCGCCTCGGGCGCGGGCGGCGTCGAGGACATCGCGGCGGCCTCCGCCGCCCGCCGGATCGCCCAGCGGCGCGGCCTGCTCGACACCTACGCCTGACCCTTCGGCGGCATCTCGAGGCGCGGTCGGCCGGGAGGCCGGCCGGGCCTGCGCGCGCCCGCGGGAGGCCGGAGTTCCCGGCAGGCCCTCGGCGGACGCCGGCTCGACTGTAGGGGCTGGCAGGTTTTCTGCCGCTTTTCGGCCCATTCGATTGGCTCCCCGATCCCAATAATCGTCTCCAACGATGTGTGCCGGTGCGCGCATTCAACAAATTCGTCCAGGAGTCCGATCCATGTCCGCTGCTGCTGCCGCAGATGCCGTCCCCGTCAAGTCGGGCGGCAAGAAGAAGCTGCTCCTCATGGTCGTCGTCGCGGCCATCGTGCTGGGCGGCGGCGGGGTGGGCGCGATGCTCTACATGAAGAAGCAGAAGGCCGCCGCCGAGGAGGCCGCTGCGGCCGCCGACGATGGCGACGCCGCCGCCGCGCCGGTCAAGCACGAGCCCAAGAAGGCCAAGGGCGAGAAGCCCGTCTTCGTGCCGATGGATCCGTTCGTGGTGAACCTGGCCGACCACGACGCCGACCGCTACGCGCAGATCGGCATCACGCTGGAAGTGCCCGACGAGCACGTGGGCGAAGACATCAAGAACTACCTGCCGGCCATCCGCAACAACATCCTGCTGCTGCTGGCCCACAAGTCGTCCGCCGACCTGGCCGGCGGCGACGGCAAGGAACTGCTGGCCCGGCAGATCCGCCGCGAGGCGCTGAAGGCCATGGGCGAGGAAGTGGACGACGAGGACGCCGACGCGCCCGCCGACGGCGCGTCCGCCGCCGCCGCGCCGGCCAAGAAGAAGCGCAAGAAGGCCGCCGTGGACGACGCGCCGATCCGTTCCGTGCAGTTCTCCAGCTTCATCATCCAGTAGCCGCACCGTCCCCAGCCCGAGCTGAACCACCAGCCATGAACCAGCAGATCCTTTCGCAAGACGAAGTTGATGCCCTCCTGCAGGGCATCACCGGCGAGAGCCAGAAGCTCGAGCAGGAAGAGCAGGTCGAAGGCAGCATCCGCAACTACGACCTGGCCAACCAGGAACGTATCGTCCGCGGCCGCATGCCGACGATGGAAATCATCGGCGAGCGATTCGCGCGCAACATCCGCATCGGGCTGTTCAACTTCATCCGCAAGAGCCCGGAAGTCTCGATCAACGGGATCAAGGTCCAGAAGTACTCGGCCTTCCTGCGCGAGATCGTGGTGCCGACGAACTTCAACATCGTCTCGGTGCGCCCGCTGCGCGGCTCCGGCCTGATCGTGTGCGACCCCAGCCTGGTCTTCGCGGTCATCGACTCGCTGTTCGGCGGCGTCGGCAAGTTCCACACGCGCATCGAGGGCCGCGACTTCTCGCCCACCGAACAGCGCGTGATCCAGCGCCTGGTCGACTGCATCATCACCGAGTACCGCAACGCGTGGCAGGGCATCTACCCGCTGGAGCTCGAGTACCAGCGCTCGGAGATGCAGCCGCAGTTCGCCAACATCGCCACGCCCAGCGAGATCGTCGTCGCCTCGAGCTTCACGCTGGAAGTGGGCGAGACCTCGGGCTCGGTGCATTTCTGCATTCCGTACTCGACGCTGGAGCCGATCCGCGACGTCCTCTACTCGACGATCCAGGGCGACTCCGTCGAGCCCGATCGCCGCTGGGTCAACCTGCTCAAGGCGCAGATCCAGTCGGCCGAGGTGGACCTGGTGGCGGAACTGGGCACCGCGCCGGCGACCGTCGAGCAGTTGCTGTCGTTCAAGCCCGGCGATTTCGTCGAGCTGGACCTGGAGAAGATGATCCAGGCCAAGGTCGACGGGGTTCCGGTGTTCGACTGCCACTACGGCACGTCGTCCGGCAAGTACGCGATCAAGATCGATCGCTTGTTGACCAGCTCGAACCTGAGCTGGCTGGGAGAAGGCAATGGCAGCTGAAGAGATGAACGACGACGACGCGATGGCCGCCGAGTGGGCGGCCGCGCTGGCGGAGTCCAAGCCGGAACCGGTGGGCGGCATGAGCGGCGCGGTGCAGACCGAGACCGTGGCGCCCGCCAACTTCACTAACTTCGCATCGACCGAAGGGATCACCGGGGCCGGCAACGACCTCAACATGATCCTGGACATCCCGGTGCAGCTGACGGTGGAGCTGGGCCGCACGCGCATCCCGATCAAGCACATCCTGCAGCTGGCGCAGGGCTCGGTGGTCGAGCTCGAGGCGCTGGCCGGCGAGCCGATGGACGTGCTCGTGAACGGCTTCCTCATCGCCCAGGGCGAGGTGGTGGTCGTCAACGACAAGTTCGGCATCCGCCTGACCGACATCGTCACGCCCAGCGAGCGCATGCGCCGCCTGAGCCGGACCTGATCCTGACGCAGGACACCCCGGCCGGTACCGCCGGCCACCGCTTCCGTGCCTCGATGCACCGGTCGACAAAGAGAAACCCCTGATGACTGCTTCCCTGATGCCCCTGATGGCATTCCTCTTCGTGATCGCGATGATCCCCGTCGCGCTCTGGCTGATGAAGCGCGCCGGCATCGGCGGCGCGGCCGGCCCCGCCGGCAGCGTCCTGCGGCACGTTTCCCAGCTGAGCCTGGGCACGTCGCAGCGCGTCACCGTCGTCGAGATCGCCGTCGGCGCCGAGCGCCACTGGCTGGTGCTGGGCGTGACCGGCGAGCGCGTGACGCAGTTGGCCAGCTACCCGGCCCCGGACGTCCCCGCGACGCCGTCGGCGCCCGCGCACAGCGCCGCCGTGAACCAGCTGATCGCGCGCTGGCGCGGCGCCACCGGCGCGCAAGGCGGTCGCGATGAATAAGTTCCTCCGGGCGATGGGCGTCGTGGCGGCGCTCGCGCTGCCGGCCTTCGCCGCGTTCGCGCAGGCCGCCCCGGCCGCCGGCCCGGCCCTGCCTCTGCTGGTAGGCTCAGGAGGCGGCGGCTCCAGCTTCTCGGTGCCGATCCAGACGCTGCTGTTCTTCACGGCGCTGTCGTTCCTGCCCGCGATCCTGCTGATGATGACGGGCTTCACCCGCATCGTGATCGTGCTGTCGCTGTTCCGCCAGGCCATCGGCACGCAGGCCGCGCCGCCCAACCAGGTCATCACCGGGCTGTCGCTGTTCCTCACGTTCTTCGTGATGTCGCCCACCATCGACAAGGTCTACACGCAGGCCTGGGCCCCGTACCAGGCCAACCAGATCAGCTTCACCGACGCGCTCGACAAGGGCCAGGTGCCCATGCGCGAGTTCATGCTCAAGCAGACGCGCCAGTCCGATGTGCAGCTGTTCGCCAAGCTCGCCAAGCTGCCTGCCGACGTCAAGGGCGACGCCGTGCCGTTCAAGGTGCTGGTGCCGGCCTTCGTGGCCAGCGAGCTGAAGACCGCGTTCCAGATCGGCTTCCTGATCTTCATCCCGTTCCTGATCATCGACATGATCGTGGCCAGCGTGCTGATGTCGCTGGGCATGATGATGCTGTCCCCGGTGCTGGTGGCCCTGCCGTTCAAGCTGATGCTGTTCGTGCTGGCCGACGGCTGGAACCTGCTGCTGGGATCGCTGGCCGCGAGCTTCGCGACATAAAAGCCTCGCTTATCGAGGCCTCGCGCCGGCGCCGCGCCGGCAACATGACCCCAGTCCTCAACACCCCGGAACCGCACCCCTCATGGATGCCGCACAAGTCTTCACCATCGGCCAGCAGGCCCTCTACACGCTGCTGACCGTCGCCGCCCCGGTGCTTCTGGCCGTGCTGGTCGTGGGCATCCTGGTGAGCATCTTCCAGGCCGCCACGCAGATCAACGAGGCCACGCTCACCTTCGTGCCCAAGCTGCTCGCCGCCGTCGCGGTGATGGGCATCGCCGGGCCGTGGATGCTGACCTCGCTGGTCGAGTACCTGCGCAGCGTGCTGCTGTCGCTGCCTTCGGCTGCGAGCTGAACACGACGCTTCTCCGTCGCACGCGATGATCTCGCTCAGCGAAGCCCAGATCATGGCCTGGCTCACGCCGGTGCTGTGGCCGTTCATCCGCGTGCTGGCGCTGTTCTCGTCCATGCCCGTGCTGGGCCAGCGCAACGTGCCCATCCGCGTGCGCATCGCGCTGGCGTTCTTCATCGCCCTCGGCGTGGCCGGCACCGTGTCGCCCACGGCGGCCGCCAACGTGCCGCTGGATTCGCCGGCCGCCATCCTGCTGGTGGTGCAGCAGGTGCTGATCGGCCTGTCGCTGGGCTTCGCGGTGCGCATCATCTTCACGGCCATCGAGTTCGCGGGCGAGATCATCGGCCTGCAGATGGGCATGAACTTCGCGGGCTTCTTCGACCCGGCCACCGCACAGCAGGCCACCGCCACCAGCAGCTTCTTCTCGACGATGGTGGCCTTCCTGTTCATCGCGATGAACGGCCACCTGCTGGTGATCGAGGCCGTCGTGCAGAGCCTGGTGGCGTTCCCGGTGTCGCCCGAGCCCTTCGCCTTCCTGCACGCGGTGAGGCCCGAGACCTGGGGCGCCGAGATCTTCCGCCTGGGCCTGTGGATCGCGCTGCCGCTGATCGCCATGCTGCTGTTCGTCAACATGACCCTGGGCATCATCGCGCGCGTGGCGCCGCAGATCAGCATCTTCTCGGTGGGCTTCCCCATCACGATGGGCGTGGGCCTGGTGGGCGTGATGTTCACGCTGCCGCTGCTGCAGGGGCCGTTCACCGCCGCGCTCGAGCAGATGCTGACCTTGTTTCGGTAGATACACTTCTGCGCTCTGCCACGAGCATCGAGCGCATGCCTGAATCCGGGATCCGTCCCACCGCCCTCATCGATTTCCGTTCGCCCGACGACGGCGCCGCGCCGCTGCGCCTCGCGTTCGGCGCGCCGCGCGAGCGCCTGCGCGCGATGACGCTGGCCGAGGTGGCGCCGCTGCTCGCCCGCGTGGACGCGCTGGCGCGCGCGGGAGCGTGGTGCGTGGGCTACCTGCGCTACGAGGCGGCCGCCGCCTTCGACGCGGCGTTCGAGACGCACGCCCCGGCCGACCCGGCGCGCCCGCTGGCGGCGTTCGCGGTGCACGACGCGCCGCTCGCGGATGCCGTCGCCGATGGCGACGGCGCCGCCACCGTGGAATGGTCGGGCGGCCCGCGGCGCGCGGCGTTCGACGCGACCATCGCCGAGATCCTGCGCGCGATCGCCGACGGCGAGGTCTACCAGGTCAATGCCACCGCGCCGTTCACCGGCACGCTGCGGGGCGACGCGCTCGCGCTGTTCGCGGCCCTGCGCCGCGCGCAGCCGAACGCCTATGCGGCCTACCTGGACCTCGGCACGCCCGGCGCTCCCGACGACCGCATCCTGTCCGTCTCGCCGGAGCTGTTCTTCGACTGGCGCGGCGACCGGCTGCTCGCCCGCCCGATGAAGGGCACCGCGCCGCGCGGCGCGACGCCCGAGGCGGACGCGGCGCAGTCCGAGTTCCTGCGCAGCGCGGCCAAGGAGCGCGCCGAGAACCTGATGATCGTGGACCTGCTGCGCAACGACCTCTCGCGCATCGCCACGCCGCATTCGGTGCGCGTGCCGCGCCTGTTCCACACCGAGGCCTGGCCCACGGTGTGGCAGATGAGCTCCGACGTCGTCGCCACCACGCGTGCCGGCACCACGCTGGCCGACGTGTTCGGCGCGCTGTTTCCCTGCGGCTCGATCACCGGCGCGCCCAAGGTGCAGGCGATGCGGCTCATACGCCGGCTGGAGCCCGAGCCGCGCGGCATCTACTGCGGCGCGATCGGCGTGGTGCGGCCCGGCGGCGCCGCCACCTTCAACGTGCCCATCCGCACGCTGGCGCTGCGCGAGGAGGGCGGCGCGACGCAGGTGCGCTGCGGCATCGGCAGTGGCATCACGGCCGACGCGACGGCGGCCGGCGAATGGGACGAATGGCGCCACAAGCGTGCCTTCGTCGAGCGCGCGAGCCAGGCGTTCGAACTGCTGGAGACGCTGCGGCTGGGGGACGGCCGGTTCGTGGACGTCGACGCCCACCTGGCCCGCATGGCCGCCGCGGCGCGCCACTTCGGGTTCGCGCCGCCGCTGGAATCGGCGCGCCGCGCGCTGGACGGCGTGTGGACCGCGCATCCGGCCGGCGCCTGGCGCGTTCGCCTGCTCGCCGACCGCGTGGGCGCCGCGCGCGCGCAGGCGTTCGCGCTCGCGCCCACGCCAGCTCCGGTGCGCGTGCGCCTGGCCGACCGTCCGCTGGCGGGCAGCGACGGTGAGTTCGTGCGCTTCAAGACCACGCACCGCGCGCACTACGACGCGTTCGCCCCCGATGCCGGCGTCTTCGACACGCTGCTGTGGAACGAGCGCGGCGAGTTGACGGAGTTCACGCGCGGCAACGTGGCGCTGCGCATCGGGGGCCGCTGGCTCACGCCCGCGGCGAGCTGCGGCCTGCTGCCGGGCATCGGTCGCGCGCGCCTGCTGCGCGAGGGCAGGATCGAGGAGGCCCGGTTGACGTGCGCCGACCTTGCCCGGGCCGAGGGCATGGCCTTCCTCAACAGCTTGCGCGGCTGGATCGAGGCCCGCCTGGACGCCGCCACGGAGTCGCCGGTCCACTTGACGATCGGCACGGATCCTTGATAGCGCCTCGCGGCTTGACAAGGCATGGAGGCGAATCAACACTGATGCGCGCCGGCCGTCGTGGCTGATGAGCATTCCCGGCGCACCTCGTGAGGAGAGCCGACCATGACATCGAGACTGGCGAAATATCTGTTTGCAGTGCTGCTGCTCAGCCTGTCGAGCCTGGCCTCGGCCGGCGCTCAGGCCATCGACATCTTCACCGTCAATGGCGTTCCGGGCACGGGGGGGTATTCGACCTATCTCGGGCCGTGCTACTGCACCCAGAAGGCCTTCTACTCGCCCGTCATGCTGCTGCAACCCGGCACCTACGACTTCGGCGAGATCACGGACTATTGGGTGCAGTCGGGCAGCACGCCCGACGGCGGCCCGGATCAACCGAATCTGTACCTGCTGTTCAGTCCGATAGAAATCACGAGCACGTATCCCGACAACTACCCCTGGACGTATTTCACCTTTCCGGCCAATGCGCTGTGCGACCAGAACGATGCCGCCTGCAATGCGAGCTTCAAGAACAAGTCGGCGGACATGGATCTGGTCGTGACGCTCTCGCCCGGGGAAAACGCAGTCCAGATCGTCCTGATCGGCCACTATCTGTACATGTCGCCCTTGCCCGAACCAATCACGTCCGCCATGTTCGTTCTTGGCCTGGCACTCGTTGTCGGAATCTCGAGGAGGCGGGTTCTGCCCGGCTGAGTCAGGCGGAATGCTTCCTGCCCTTGGCCGCGCCGCCCCCGGCGAACGCCCCGCCGTCGTAGGCCGCGCAATAGGCGCGCCAATCCGCGGCTACGTCGTCCGCGCATGCCTGCGCCGCCTCGATCAGACCGTCGCTCCAGTGCGTGCGCGCCTCTCCGAAAGCGATCAGTTCGTCGGCGATGGCGGAGCCCTGCCTGCCGGAGCTGCGCAGGTGTGCCGACGCCATGACATGGCCCATCGTGCCGATGACCCGCTGGATGTCGTCGAGCGCCACGCCTGCGCCGTCAAGGGCGACGCGATCCTCGGTGGGCTGCAGGGCGCGCAGGATGTAGGAGGACTGCTGCCATTCGAGCGGATTCAGGAAGGCCATCGAGACCGCCTGCATCCTGCGCTGGACGGCCACGACGCGCTGGGCCTCGGATTTCCACGCGGGCTGCCTGGCCGGGCTGTGGCGGGCGACCTCCGACGGCATGGCCATCTTGAGATCCAGCAGGTAGTTGCCGTCCGGCGATCCCTTGCCCTGCACCAGGATGGCGTAGCGATCGACGCCCAGGCTTCCCGTTCCCGCGATCCTTCGGGCGACGTCGATCACCGAGAAGAAGGCCGGATCGGGTTGCGTCTTGGCGAACCCCTCGATCAGTTGCGTGACTTGTCCGCGTTGCGTCAACGTGACCGGGAGGGCGCGCTTGCCGTCGCAGCGGATCGATCGCTGCTTGCCCTTGGATGCGCAGCGCTTGTCGAGGAAATCCACGCGGCGGCGTTGCTCGATCTCGAGCAGCAGGTCCCGGACCAGGCCTTGCGAGGTCTCTCGTTCGACCCAGCACGCCTTGCCGGACGCCAGGGTGTCCGCATAGCCCTCGATGAACTTGCGGCAGAGGACGATGCTCTCGTTGGCGGTGGCCCGGATCGTTTCGCCCGCGAGGAGGATGCTGGCCAGGAACCGCACCAGGTCCCAGCTGACGGGCGCCAGGGCGCCTTCGTCGAAGTCGTTGATGTCGAAGTACGCCAGGCGATTGTCGCCCTTGTAGGTGCCGAAGTTCTCCAGGTGGGCGTCGCCGCAGAGCCAGGCGCCGGGAGCCTTGCTGAAAAGCTCGCCCTTGGGCAGGCGGTCGTAGAAGCGATGGCAGGTGCCGCGCAGGAAGACGAACGGGTTCGCCCGCATCCTGGCGAGCTTCATCTGCAGGCGCTCGGGATCCCGTCCCGCGTTGAACGTCTGGATCGATTCCACGATGTCGAGCATGGTCTTCCTCGTGTCGTTGCGGGCAGGGAGTGCGGCGGGGCTTCGGGGCCATTGTGGGCCGGGCGATTGAAGGCTCGCTGAAGGCACGGCGTGTCGCAGCATCCACGTGCGCTCACGCGCCGGCGGGCACCAGCGTCGTGCGCGCGAACGCCGGCGCGCGCCCGTGCGCGGGCACCGCAGCCACGGCCGCCTGCAGCGCCGCGATGGCGGCGCGCGGATCGTCGCTGCGCGTGATCGCGCCCACCACCGCCACCGCCCAGGCCCCGGCGCCCATCGCGGCGCGGGCCCGGGGCGCGTCCATCCCGCCGATGGCCACCACGGGCGTGTCGGCGAGCAGGCCGCACCAGTAGGCCAGGTTGGCCTCGCCCTGCGGGACCCACGGCATCTTCTTGAGCGTGGTCGCATGGATGGGGCCGCACGCGATGTAGCTGGGGCGCAGCGCGCGGGCGCGGCACACCTCCCAGTACGAGTGCGTGCTGATACCCAGCAGCAGGCCGGCGTGGTGCAGGGCGTCGATGTCGGCCGTCTCCAGGTCGTCCTGGCCCAGGTGCACGCCCTGCGCGCCGAGTTCCAGCGCGAGCTCCCAGTGGTCGTTCACGATGAGGGTCGCGCCCGCGGCCCGCGCGACGGCCACCGCGGCGCGGATCTCGCGTGCCAGCAGCTCGACGGGGGCGTCCTTGATGCGCAGCTGCACCAGCCGCACGCCGTCGGCCACGACGCGGGCCACCCAGTCGCTGCTGTCGACGATGGCGTAGAGGCCGCGCGTGGACGCGGGCATGGCTGGGAAGTCGAAGCGCGAGGTCGCGTGGGGCAGGGGATTGAGCGCCGGCAGGTTCTCCAGCCGGCCCGCGAAGCCGGCGCGCGGCGCCACCGGCCCGGCGCCCTCGCCGGCCGCGTAGGCGTGGCGCAGGCCTTCGCAGGTGGCCATCTTGGCCAGCACCACCGCGTCGGCCGCCGCGAAGCCGTGCGCCAGCGCGGCCGCCGCCGACGACGCGAACACGCAGCCGGTGCCGTGGTCGTGCTCGGTCTCGATGCGGCGCGAGGCCAGCCAGCCGCGGCTGCGCAGGCCGTGGTCGGCGTCGAGCCAGTCGTGCGCCCACGCGGCGCGCGCGTCGATCTCGGCCAGGCGCGAGGCCAGCCGCGTGGTGGACAGCTGCTCCAGCTCGTCCTCGCCGAGGCGGTTGGCGTCGCCGCCGGTGACGGCCACCGCGCGCACGCCGAACGCGCGCCACGCGCGCGCCAGCGCCTCGGGGCCCAGCAGCTGCGACGACGGCACCAGCGCGCGCGCCTCGGCCACGTTGGGCGTGGCCAGCGTGGCCAGCGGCAGCAGCTCGTCGCGGTAGGCCTGGCGCAGCGCTTCGCCGGCGAAGGCCGCGCCGGTGGTGGCGCCGAAGACAGGGTCGACCACCAGCGGGATCGCGCGGTCGGGAAAGCGCTCGCGCAGCCGGCGCACCGCCGCGACGACGACGCGCAGGTTCTCGACGCTGCCGAGGAGACCGGTCTTGATCGCGTCGGGCGGCATGTCGTCGGCCAGGGCGTCGAGCTGGGCCTCCAGCACGGAGGGCGCCACCGGCTCGACGTGCGTGACGGCCAGCGAGTGCTGCGCCGTGACGGCGGCCACCGCGCAGGCGGCGTGCACGCCGAACGCGTCGAGGGCGCGGGTGTCGGCCTGGATGCCGGCGCCCCCGCCGCTGTCGGTGCCCGCGATGGTCCAGACGACGGGACGGCGAGCGCGTTCTTGTTCTTCTTCGAACGTCATGAGGATCTCAATCGACGAGGATGGGCTCGTTGCCGCACGGCGTGCTGGGGCGCGCCATGTCCTGCGGCGCGATCAGTCCGGCCTCGTAGCCGAGGCGGCCGGCGGCCACCGCGTGCGCGAAGGCCATGGCCATCTGCGGCGGATCCACGGCCTGCGCCACCGCCGAATTCAGCAGCACGGCGTCGTAGCCCAGCTCCATCGCGAACGCGGCGTGCGACGGCGCGCCAAGGCCGGCGTCCACGATCATCGGTACGCCCGGCAGGCGCGCCCGCAGCGTGCGCAGCGCGGCGGGATCGAGCACGCCCAGGCCCGAGCCGATGGGCGCGGCCCAGGGCATCAGCACCTCGCAGCCGGCGGCCAGCAGGCGCCGGCACACCACCAGGTCGTCGGTGCAGTACGGGAACACATGGAAGCCCAGCCGCGTGAGGTGGGCCGCCGCGTCGACCAGCTCGAACGGGTCGGGCTGCAGCGTGTGCTCGTCGCCGATCACCTCCAGCTTGATCCACGGGGTGTCGAACAGCTCGCGCGCCATCTGCGCCAGCAGCACCGCCTCGCGCGCGCTGCGGCAGCCGGCGGTATTGGGCAGCAGGCGCGCGCCGGTGGTCGCGCACACGCCGCGCAGCATCGCGATCGCGTCGCCGTCCTGCGGCGGCGCGCCGCCCGCGAGCTCGCGCTTGAGGCCCACGGTGACCACCTGAGCGCCCGACGCGGTTATCGCTTGCGCCAGCACCGCCGGCGACGGGTAGCCGGCGCTGCCGATCAGGAAGCGGCTGTCCAGGCGCTGCCCGTAGACGCGCCAGGGCGAGGGCGCCGCGGCCGAGAAATCCAGTCGGACGGTCATGTGAAGCCCTCCGTACTGCGTACTGCGGTGCGAGCGCCCTTCGGAGCGGCCGGGCGGGCGCTCATCCCCCGACGATGGCCGAGAACACGACCAGCCGGTCGTCGGGCCACAGCGGCGTGTCGACGCGAGCCCCGCGCGGCACGAAGCGCGTGTTGACGGCGGTGGCCACGGCCTCGTCGTCGTCGCCGCGCTCGGCGAGGATGTCGGCCACGGTGATGCCCAGCCGCCAGGCATGGGCGTCGCCGTTGACGATGACGCTGGCGGGCGTCACGCGCGCCGGCGCGAACACGTCGTCTCCTTCACGCATGGGCGATCTCCTTGCGGCGCGCGCCCAGCATCAGGCCGGTGCGCTCCAGTGCTTCCTCGACGAGGGCCGGCGCCAGCAGGAAGCCGTGGCGGAACAGCCCGTTGAGGCGGATGAGGCCCGGCTCGCAGTGCAGGTGCGGGCGCTGGTCGGGCGTGGCCGGGCGCAGCTGGGTGTCGGTGCGCACGATGCGCGCCTCGGCCAGCTGCGGCACGATGCTGTGCGCCGCCGACAGCAGCTCGAGGGTGCTGCGCACGCTCACCGGCGAGGTGTCCTCGCTGTCGATCTCGGTGGCGCCCACGATCACCAGGTCGCCATGGCGCGGCACCAGGTAGACGCGATGGCGCGCGTGGATGCAGCGCACCGGTCGCCGCAGCTCGAGCCCGGGCGCGTGCAGCCACAGCAGCTCGCCGCGCACGCCGCGCAACGCCAGCGTGCCGCGCGCGCCGAGGCCGCGCGTGTCCACCGCGAAGTCGACGTTCACGGGGCGGTGCCCCGCGACGTGCAGCAGGTGCGGCTCGACCTGGGTCACGCGCTGGCCCCAGTGCCACTTCACGCCGGGACTCTCAGCCACCAGCGCCGGCAGCAGGCGCGTGGCGTCGACCTGGCCCTCGCCGGGCAGCAGCCAGCCCTGCAGGCCGGGCACGAGCGACGGCTCGAGGGCCGCGAGCGCGTCCTTCGTCAGGGCCTGCGGGTCGCGCCGGGGCGGCTTGTCGCGCGGATCGCGCAGGTGCAGCGTGGTGGGATCCTCGCGCTCGGACACGTCGTGCAGGCGCTCGCGCGCGGAACGCGCGTTGGCCGCCTTCATGCGCGTGAGCACGCGCAGCGCGGCGCCCGAGTCGGCCGGGTGCGCCACCAGCATGCTGCCGTTCAGGCGCAGCAGCGCCGGCGTGCGGTACTGCGGCCCGAGCGCGGCGATGATGCCGGGCCACAGGTCCAGCGAGCGCCAGCCGCGCTCGGCGATGTCGGCCGGCGCGTGGTCGAGCTCGGCCAGCGGGCTGAGCATGCCGGCCGCGGTGAAGGCCGCGGCGGGATGCGATCGCTGGCCCTCGGGCGCGGCGGCGTCGGGCGCGAGGTCGAACACCTCCACCTCGTGGCCCAGGCGCGCGAGCTGGAACGCGAGCAGGCGCCCGGCGACGCCGGCGCCCGCGATGCCGATACGGCTCATGGCAGTCTCCCGTTGGTCATTGGTCCTCGGCGTCGTAGATCGGAACGAACGGCTTGCCCAGCGTGGTGCGCGGCGTCACGCGTGCGGTCGAATCGGCGTCGGCCAGCGTCGCGTGGGCCTGGGCCGCGGCGTACTGGCGCACCTCCTGCGAGGTCTTCATGGAACAGAACTTGGGGCCGCACATGCTGCAGAAGTGCGCCTCCTTGGCGGCCTCGGCCGGCAGCGTCGCGTCGTGGAATCGGCGCGCGGTGTCGGGGTCCAGCGCGAGGTTGAACTGGTCGTGCCAGCGGAACTCGAAGCGCGCCTTGCTCATCGCGTCGTCGCGCGAGCGCGCGCCCGGATGGCCCTTGGCGACGTCGGCCGCGTGCGCGGCGATCTTGTAGGCGATCAGGCCCTGCTTGACGTCGTCGCGGTCGGGCAGGCCCAGGTGTTCCTTGGGCGTCACGTAGCAGAGCATGGCGGTGCCCATCCAGCCGATCATCGCGGCGCCGATCGCGCTGGCGATGTGGTCGTAGCCGGGCGAGCAGTCGATGGTCAGCGGGCCCAGCGTGTAGAACGGCGCGTCGTGGCACAGGCGCAGCTGCTCGGTCATGTTGGCCTGGATCAGGTGCATGGGCACGTGGCCGGGGCCCTCGACCATGGTCTGCACGTCGTGCTTCCAGGCCACCTGCGTGAGCTCGCCCAGCGTGCGCAGCTCCGCCATCTGCGCCTCGTCGTTGGCGTCGGACAGCGAGCCCGGGCGCAGGCCGTCGCCGAGAGAGAACGAGACGTCGTACGCCTTCATGATCTCGCAGATCTCCTCGAAGTGCGTGTACAGGAGGTTCTGCTGGCCGTGCGCCATGCACCACTTGGCGAGGATCGCGCCGCCGCGCGAGACGATGCCGGTGCGGCGGTTCGCGGTGAGCGGCACGAACTCGCACAGCACGCCCGCGTGGATGGTGAAGTAGTCGACGCCCTGCTCGGCCTGCTCGACGAGCGTGTCGCGCAGCAGCGGCCAGCTGAGCTCCTCGGCGATGCCGCCCACCTTCTCGAGCGCCTGGTAGATGGGCACCGTGCCGATGGGGACCGGGCTGTTGCGCAGGATCCAGTCGCGCGTGGTGTGGATGTTGGCGCCGGTGGACAGGTCCATCACCGTGTCGGCGCCCCAGCGCGTGGCCCACACGAGCTTGTCGACCTCCTCCTCGATGCTGGAGGTGGTGGCCGAGTTGCCGATGTTGGCGTTGACCTTGACCAGGAAGTTGCGCCCGATGGCCATCGGCTCGAGCTCGGGGTGGTTGATGTTGGCCGGGATGATCGCGCGGCCGCGGGCGACCTCATCGCGCACGAACTCCGGCGTGATGCGCCCGGGGATGGCGGCGCCGCGCGAGTCGCCGCGCAGGCGGTGCTCGCGCCGGGCGTCGTCCTGGTACTCCGCCATCCACTCGTGGCGGCCGTTTTCGCGCAGCGCCACGAACTCCATCTCGGGCGTGACGATGCCACGGCGGGCGTAGTGCAGCTGGGTGACGTTGCGTCCCGCGACGGCGCGGCGCGGCGTGCGCTGCAGGCCGTCGGCCTCGCGGCGCAGCGAGGCGATGCGCGCGGCGGAGGCGCCGGCCGACGGGGCGCGGACGCGCTGGCCGTCGTCCACCGGCACCGGGGCGCGGCCGGCGTAGGACTCGCTGTCGCCGCGTGCGGCGATCCAGCGCGAGCGCACGGTCTCCAGGCCGCGGTGCAGGTCGATCAGCGCGGTCGGGTCGGTGTACGGGCCCGAGGTGTCGTAGACGGTGACCTTTTCGCCGTTGGTGAGCGCGATCTCGCGCATCGGCACGCTGACACCGGGCTGCAGTCCCTGCACGCGAACCTTGCGCGACGCCGGCAGCGGCTGGCGCGACGTGGCGGCGGCGTGGCCGCACTCGTGCGTATCGGCGGCCTTGGCGGCGGGCGGGGTGGCGGCGGGCACGGCGTGCGGGTCGAGAGGCAAGGTCATCGGGGCTCCGGTCATGGGGAAGACGCTCTGCTCCGGACGGTGCTCCGACCTTGCGGGGGCGCCTGGTGGCGGTTCCCTTCGGGCCTGCGCAGCTCTCCTTACGCCGGTACTAGCCGGTTCAAGTTCTCGGGTTCGACCTGGATACCCTTCCATTGGTCGTCTCAGCATCTCTTGGCGGATGCACCCCGGAGCAGACGCAAGTGTAGCCCGACCATGTGGCTGGCCAATGACCAAATCCGGGTATATCGATAAACGGCACGGGGTATGTGAATCGTCTGACTTTTGGCGTCCGACTCAGTCGCCCGTTGGCGTCGGTCACCGCCCGCGAGCCTTCGCGCCCTGGCAGGACAGTGGTTAATAAACAAATAGTTGATTAACTGATCGACAATGGCCGCATGGCTTCCACGCTCCCGCTGAATCCGCCGCCCTCCGTCCGCCACCCGAACTGGATCCTCGCCGCCGTCTGCCTGCTGGGGCTCATGAGCACGGTGGGCGTGGCGATGCCTTACCCGATCCTGGCGCCGATCTTCGTGGGCGGCCCCGTCGACGGCTTCACGCACTTCGGTGGACTGCAGCCCGCGGTGCTGATGGGGATGGCGCTGGCGGCCAATCCGCTGGGCATACTGATCGGCAGCCTGGTTACAGGGCCGATGTCCGACCGCCACGGGCGCCGGCTGGTGCTGGGCGTCACGCTGGTGGCCACGCTGGCGGGCCACCTGCTCACCGCCGCGGCGCTGGTGGCGCGCGACTACCCGCTGTTCGTGCTGGCGCGCTTCGCCACCGGCCTGGTGGAGAGCAACACCGCGGTGGCGCGCGCGATGCTGGCCGACATGCACGAGCAGATCGACCGCACCCGCGCGTTCGCGCTGCTCAACGCGTGCATGTACGCCGGCTGGCTGCTGGGCCCGCTGGTGGGCGGCCTCACGCTGCCGCTGGGCGAGCCCGTGCCCTTCGTGCTGGCCGCGGCGATGACGCTGCCCTGCGTGGCGGTGCTGTTCCTGGGCCTGCCGACGGCGCCCCCGAAGACCGGCGCCGCGCCGCCGCGCCGCGGCGTGCTGGCGCTGCTGCGCGCCGACCGCACGCTGGGCGTGATCTTCGCGCTGCAGCTCGCCTACACGCTGTCGCTGAACACGCTCTACGAGTTCTCGCCGCTGTGGATGCTGCAGAACGCGGGCTTCGGCAGCCGCGGCATCGCGCTCGTGACGGCGGGCCAGTGCGCCGTGATGACCCTCACCAGCGTGCTGGCCGGCCGCATCGGCGGCACGCGGGGACATCCGCTGCGCCGGGCCGCCGGCTGGGCGCTGGTGGCCGCGGTCTGCCTGAGCCTGATGGCCGTGCTGCCGGGCCACCTGGGCATCTTCGTGATCATGGCCATGGGCTTTCCCACGGCCATGTACAACGCGGTGATGCCGGCGTGGATGTCCGAGCGCTTCGCCGAGCACGGACAGGGCCGCATCATGGGCCTGCTGTCGACGATCTTCTGCATCGCCAACGTGGCGGTGGCGCTCACGGGCGGCTGGGTCGCGCTGCTGTCCACGCGCTGGATGATGGCGTTCGGCGGCGTGGCCGCCGTCGCCTCGGCGCTGCTGATGCTGCGCCTGGCGCGCACGGAGGCCGTCCGCACATGACCGCCACGCCCGACCGGCTGCTTTACCAGCTCAAGAGCCGCGGACCGCAGCCGGCGGCCACGCTGGCCGGCGCCTGCGCCATCACCCCGATGGGCGCGCACAAGCAGCTGCAGGCCTTGCAGGAGCAGGGCCTCGTCAGCTCGCGCGACGAGGCCGACGGTCCCGGCCGGCCCAAGCGCCTGTGGACGCTCACGCCGTCCGGCCACGCGCGCTTTCCCGATCGCCACGGCGACCTGGCGGTGCAGCTGATCCGCCTGGCGGCCGCCGTGCTGGGCCCGGACGCGGTCGACCAGCTGATCGCGGCGCGCGAGCGCGAGCAGCAGGCCGGCTACGACGCCGCGCTGGCCGGCCTGTCCGCGCTGGCCGGCCTGTCCGCGCTGGGCGCCCGCGTGCGCCGGCTGGCGGAGCTGCGCTCGGCCGAGGGCTACATGGCGCGGGCGGAGAAGCACGGCAAGGCCTGGTTGCTGGTGGAGGACCACTGCCCGATCTGCGCGGCCGCCGCGTCGTGCCAGGGCCTGTGCCGATCCGAGCTGCAGATCTTCGCGCGCTGCCTGGGCGAGGACGTGCGGGTGGAGCGCGTCGAGCACGTGCTGGCGGGCGGCCGCCGATGTGCGTACCGGGTGACGCCGGCCTGACCGCGAACCGACGCGTTCATTCCCGGGCCGCCGCGCGGCGGCGGGGCGTCCGCATGAAGCGGCTCGTCGCGGCCCTGCTCATCGGCTGCCGTGAGTTGCGCAACGGCAGTGCAAGCTTGTAAGCAGTTGCGGTAAGCGGGCGCGGATGGCCGTTCATCGCGCGTTCGATCGCGCGCGGGATTCCTAGACTGGGGATGTCATGTCCCACGCGCTCCTCATCCACGTCACGGGCCTGCTCGCCCTGGCCCTCAACGTCGTCGCCCTCGCCTGCACCTGCGAGCGCACGCTGCGGCTGCGTTCGGGCATCGCCGGCATGGCCTGGGCGCTCAACAACTTCCTGATCGGCGCCAACCTGGCCGCGGTGCTGAGCGTGGTCAGCGCGAGCCGCACCGCCACCTCGGCCGTGACGCTGGGCGCGCGGCGCTCGCGCGCGATCGGCTTCGGCGTCTTCGCGGCGCTGACGCTGTGCGTGGGCGCGCTCACGTGGGCCGGCTGGGCGTCGCTGCTGATGGTGGCGGCCTCGCTGCTGTCCACCTACGCCGTGTTCCACCTCACCGGCCGCTCGCTGCGCTGGGTGATGCTGGCGGTCTCGGCGCTGTGGATGTTCAACGCCTGGAGCGTGGGCTCGTGGGAGCAGATCGCGGCCAACGTGATCAGCGCGGCCGCGTCGCTCTACGGCGCCTGCCGCGTCACGCGCGGCGCCGACGCCTGAGCGGCGCGATATTGCCCGGGCGTCATGCCCCAGGCGGCCTTGAAGCGCCGCACCAGGTGGCTGGCGCTCGCGTGGCCGGTGGCGCGCGCCACGTCGTCCAGCGACGGCGCCTGCCGTGCGCGCAGCAGCACGGCGGCGCGCTCGATCCGGCGCGCCACGATCCATTCGTGCGGCGCCGAGCCGAACGAGGCGCGGAACATGTGCGCGAAGTGCGCCTCCGACAGCGCGCAGAACGCGGCCATCTCGCCCACCGTCACCGCCTGCGCGAGACGCTCCTGCAGCCAGTCGGCGAGCCGGCGCCGCAGCGCAGGCGCGAGGCCGCCGCGGATCGCGCCGTGCGGCGCGCGTCCCGCATGGCGCGCGAGCACGTGCGCGAGGGCCGCGTGGCCCAGCTCGTTGGCGGCGATGCGCGCGCCGGTGTCGCTCCAGTCGAGCGCGGCCAGGCGCGCGAGCCGCGCGACCAGTTCGGGGTCGTCGGCGAAGTTCAGCTCCGGCAGCCGCACCTCGCGCGGCTCGCGATCGAGCAGGCGCAGCGCCAGCGGCCCCAGCAGCTCGGGCGCGAAGTACAGGTGCAGGAAGGTCTGCCGGGTGCCCACCACCCAGGACACCTCGTGGCCGGCGGGCATCAGGCACAGCTTGCCCGGGCCGCCGCGCTCCGACGGCGCGTCCTCGCGGTAGGTGCCGTGGCCGCCGTGCAGGTACAGCGACAGCGTGTGGTGGCCCGGCAGGTAGCGCGTGGCGTCGAAGCTGTTCGACCAGTGGGCCACGCTCAGGCCGTCGCCCAGCGCCGCGCGCCGGTGCAGGCGGGCGCGCGAGTGCGACAGGACGTCGAACACGTCGACGGGTGGCGAGGCAGGGGCGAGGGCGGGCATGGCGTCTTTCGGAAACTGTAGCGCGCGCGGCGTGCCCGCGCGCGTGATGCCCGCAACGAAGCGCAGGAACGTGCAATCGTGCCGGGCCGCCGGCGGGCAGACTGTGCCGCATGACCTCTTTCCTGTACGCGCTCACCGTCGCCATCTGGGGCACCACCTGGATCGCCCTCAAGCTGCAGCTGGGGAGCGTGCCGATCCCGTGGTCGATCGCGTACCGGTTCGCGCTGGCGGCCGTCGTGCTGTTCGCCTGGCTGGCGCTGCGCGGCCGCCTGCGCCCGCCGCGGCGCGAGGTGCGCTGGCTGGTCGTGGCCCAGGGCCTGTGCCTGTTCTGCGTCAACTTCATCTGCTTCCTCAACGCGAGCCGCACGATCGCCAGCGGCCTGGTGGCGGTGGTCTTCTCCACCGCGACGCTGTGGAACGCACTCGGCGCGCGCCTGGTGTTCGGGCGCGCGCTCACGTCCACCATCGTCGGCGGCGGCGCGCTGGGGCTGGCCGGCCTGCTGATGATGTTCTGGCCCGAGCTGGCGCGCCACGGCGCGTCGGCCGAGACCTGGCGCGGCCTCGCATTCGCGTTGGGCGGCACGCTGTGCTTCTCGTGCGGCAACCTCCTGTCCGCGCGCATGCAGGCGCTCGGCGAGGCGCCCGCGCTCACCAATGCCTGGGGCATGGGCGTGGGAACGCTCGTGCTGGCGCTGGGCTGCGCGGCGGCCGGCGTCGCGCCGGCCTTCGACGCGTCGCCCACCTACGTCGGCGCCTGGCTGTACCTGGCGATCCCCGGCTCGGTGGTCGGCTTCACGGCCTACCTGGAGCTGGTGGGCCGGCTGGGCCCGGAGCGCGCGGCCTACTGCACCGTGCTGTTCCCGCTCGTGGCGCTGGCGATCTCGTCGGTGATGGAGGACTACCGCTGGACGCCGGCGGCGCTGGCCGGCATGGCGCTGGTGATGGCCGGCAACGTGCTGGTGCTGCGCAAGCGGGCGGCGCGCGTGACGGCGCAGCCGGCGACGGTGCGCTGACGCAGCTCCAGCCTTCAGTTCGGGTTCATCGCCGATCTGCGGGGAACAGGCGCTTGGCGCGGCGAGTCGGCGAGTCCAGAGTTTCGGGCACCTACCGCGCTGGCGAGCGGCGGCTGCGTCCCGCCGGGGCTGGCATCGTGGCGGTCTCCCCTTCGGGTCGACTGCGCTGCGCTCCTCGGGGCGGGGGCGCGCGCCAGAACTCGCTGCGCGCCTGCGGCGCTGCGCTCAAACAGCTGGCGCGAGTCAGACAACGAAGCGCGCTGCGCGCGCCGCCCCCACCCCTGCGGTGCTCGCCGCC
>FTKD01001902.1_pt1 | contig 35195 bp, 25 predicted proteins | sample 1658191 | NCBI WGS metagenome assembly FTKD01 (sample SAMEA3914808, study PRJEB12502) | metagenome | biome: forest; material: soil | place: Canada | collected 2011-08-03 | depth 0.3 m
TGTTCTTCGTGCCCATCGTGTTCAGCATCGCGCACCGCAAACACGTCCCTACCTCTACTTAGCCTGATGGAGAAACCAGTGAGTTCGCATGATATAGAGACGCCCCTTTCCAGGCGTCCGCCCGGCAACCTGAAATTGAAGGCCCTGATCGTTCTGGTGGTCGCCGCGGTGGTAGTGGTCTGGGGCATCAGCAGCCGGGCCAAGGAAAAAACGCAACTGTCCGCGCTGACGCACGAACAGGCCATTCCCCAGGTCCAGCTGATCGCCCCGGCCGAGCGCACGACCGGCGAAACCCTGACCCTGCCCGGCACGCTGCAGGCATTCTATTCCGCCTCGGTCTATGCCCGCGTCTCGGGCTATCTCAAGCAATGGTCGGTCGACATCGGCACCCCGGTCAAGGCGGGCCAGGTGCTCGCCGAGATCGAAACGCCGGAAGTCGACCAGCAATTGAAGCAGGCGCAAGCCAACCTCGATACCGCGCTGGCCAACGAGCACCTGACCGAGATCACCAGCAAACGTTGGCACAATCTGCTCTCCACCGACTCGGTATCGCAACAGGAAGCCGATGAAAAGAGCGGCGACTACGATGCGAAAAAGGCGCTGGTCGAAGCGGCACGGGCCGAAGTCGATCGCTTGCGTGCCCTGGAAGGGTTTAAGCGGATTACGGCGCCGTTCGACGGCATCGTCACCGCGCGCAAGACCGACATCGGCGCCCTCATCAATGCCGGCCACGATGCCGGCCATGAATTGTTCACCGTGGCCGACGTGCACAAGCTGCGCCTGTACGTCAGCGTGCCGCAAAGCTATACGACGCAGATCAAGGTCGGCATGAAGGCGCAGATAACTGTCCCGGAACGCCCCGGCGAAACCTTCAGCGGCGTCCTGACCGACAATTCGCAATCGGTCAGCGGCGACACCGGCACCGTGCTGATCGAACTCTCCGTCGATAACCACGACGGCAAGCTGTTGCCGGGCGAATACGGCAACGTCAGCTTCGCGCTGCCGAAGAACGCCGCAGTGATGCGCCTGCCGGTATCGGCATTGACCTTCCGCAAGGAAGGCCTGCGCGTGGCGACGCTGACGGCCGACAATCACGTGGCCTATCGCACGATTTCCGTCAGCAACGACCTGGGCAGCGTCGTCGAAGTGGCCTCCGGTCTTTCTCCCGCCGACCGGATCATCGACAATCCGCCGGATTCGCTGGAAGACGGCGACCAGGTGAAAGTCGCCCCGGCGGCCGCCGAGCCTGCGCCTGCATCTGCACCAATAGCTGCCGGAGCGGCCAAGCCATGACGCCGCGCCGCAAACAGCTGGCCGCCGCAGCGCTGGCCCTCTGCCTGGGCGGCTGTTCGCTGGCGCCGGTCTATCACACGCCGGTGGTCGCGGGGCAGGACGATGCCTGGAAGGACAGCCCCTGGCAGCCGGCCCAGCCGGCCGAAGAGCTGCCGCGCGGCGCCTGGTGGCAGGTGTACCAGGACCCGGTGCTGGATGATCTGGAGGCGCAGGTCGAGCAAGCCAACCCCAATCTCGCCTCGGCGCTGGCGCGCTACGACCAGGCCAGGGCTTACCTGAATCAATTGGGTTCGGGTCTCTATCCGAGCATCGATGCCGGGGCCAGCCTGACGCAAAACCGCCAATCGGACAACCGTCCGCTGCGCGGCGCGAATCAGCCGAATGACTATACCGCCAATACGGTGGGCGTCGGCGCCAATTACAAACTCGATCTGTGGGGCCGCGTGCGCAATCTGGTCGAGTCGGGCAAGGCGCTGGCCCAGGCGAGTGCGGCCGATGTGCAAAGCGTGCGCCTGGCCCTGCAGGCGCAACTGGCCGACAACTACGTACGCCTGCGCGGTATCGATGCGCAGACCAGGCTGTTGAACGACACCGTGGACGCCTACGCGCGTGCCTTGGCGCTGACGCAAAACCGGCACAAGGGTGGCGTCGCCTCGGGAATCGACGTGGCGCGTGCCGATACGCAGCTGCGCGCGGTGAAGGCGCAGGCGTCCGACATCGCCGCGCAACGTGCGATTGTCGAGCACGCCATCGCCAGCCTGGTCGGCCAACCGGCCATGCAGTTTTCGCTGGCGCCGGCGCAGGACCATTTGCGCATACCCGTGATCCCGACCGGCATACCTTCGACGCTATTGCAGCGCCGTCCCGACATCGCCGCCGCCGAGCGCCGCACCGCCGCCGCCAATGCCAACATCGGCGTGGCGCGTGCCGCCTTTTATCCCAGCATTTCGCTGGGCTTGCTCTACGGCTTCCAAAATACCGGCCAAGCTGCGCTCCTGAGTTCACCCAACAGCTTCTGGAGCATCGGCCCGGGCCTGCTGTTGAACCTGTTCGATGCCGGTTTGCGCGATGCGCGGCTGGCCCAGGCTCGCGCGGCGTATGATCAGGCCGGCGCCGACTATCGCGCTGTGGTGTTGGCGGCCTTTCAGCAGGTGGAAGACGATCTTGCCTTGCTGAAATACGACCGCGACGCCGAGGAAGAACAGAACCAGGCGGTCAACTCGGCAAGCGTGACGCTCAATCTGGCCCTGAACCGGTACCGCGAGGGCGCGGTGAACTATCTCGAAGTGGTGACGGCCCAGGCGGCGGCCCTGTCGGCCCAGAGCGGGGCGCTCGATTTGCATACCCGCCAGTTGCGCACCAGCGTCGATCTGATCCGTGCCGTCGGCGGCGGCTGGTCGCGCGAGGCGATCGAACAGGTCGCCGCCAAGTAGCTACGATGGAGCCATGATGTCCGCATCCCAGATCAAGGTCTTGACCATCGAGGACGACGCCGCCACGGCGAGCGAAATCGCCGCCGAGCTGGAAGCGCACGGCTTCGCGGTCGAAATCGAAGGCGACGGCAAGGTCGGATTGGACAAGGCCGTACATAACCACTACGACGCCATCACCCTGGACCGCATGTTGCCCAACCTCGATGGCCTCTCCATCGTGACGCGCCTGCGCGCGGCCGGGATCGACACGCCGGTATTGATGATCAGCGCGCTCTCCGACGTCGACGAACGCGTGCGCGGCCTGCGCGCCGGCGGCGACGACTACCTGACCAAGCCGTTCGCAGTCGATGAAATGGCGGCCCGGCTCGAAGTCCTGTTGCGCAGGCGCAAGATGCCGGCCCTGATGGTCAAGCTCCAGGTCGAAGATCTCGAACTCGACCTGATTGCACGCAGCGTCCGCCGTAACGGCGCAGTGCTGGACCTGAAAACCACAGAATTCCGCCTGCTGGAATATATGATGCGCAATTCCGGCCAGACTTTGACGCGCAGCATGATATTTGAAGCCGTCTGGAATTATCATTTCGATCCGTATACCAATTTGATCGAAGTGCACATGGCTAGGCTGCGCAAGAAAATCGACACGCCGGGCTTGCCGCCGCTGATCCACACCGTGTGGGGAACCGGCTACATGCTCGGAGGAAAATAACCCAAAACCCTCAGTTGACCGCTTGCTTAAATCAGGGAAACCGTATGAACATTGATCGTCTTGGATATTTGAACGTTCGCTAATTGTGAGACAGCGCTACAGTCGCGATTGCGCACCTGCGCGGCCCTCTGGGGATGTTGCTTCTCTTGGCGGACGTGCGTCCGCGTCGTCGGCGCGCCTACCCAGAGAACCGCGCAGGCGCACACTCGCGCCTGTCCAACTGGGGTTTTTAGGTTGAGCCCGACCCTGCGCGAGCATTGGCGGATCTCGACCTTCCGCCTCGCGGTGCTGTTCGGTTTTTTATTCACCATCGCCAATGTGGTGCTGCTCGGCCTGGTGTATTGGCAAACCACGTCTTATCTGGAGCACCGCATCGACGACAGCATCGTCACCATGTCGGGTTATTTCAAAAGCCGCAACCGCGACGAGGCGGCCGCCGAAGTCAGGGATGCGCTGACCTACGACCTGCGCAAATCCAACGTCTATGGCCTGTTCACGCCGGACGGCCAGCAGATTGCCGGCAACATGGACCGCTTCCCGGCCGAATTGCCGGCCGACGGCAAGATCCACCAATTCAATCACCGCACGCTGCCGCAATACAGCCCCGGCGGCGTCGCTTCGGAGATGCCGATCGGCCTGGCGCGCGTCATGGTGCGGCGCCTGCCCGGAGGCGAGGTGCTGGTGGTCGGGCGCGACTTCACCCAGGCCGCCGAAATCAAAACCATCATCCTGAACGCCCTGATCGTCAGCGGCACCTTCATCATCGTGTTGGGTTTGCTGGGCGGTTTTTTCCTCAGCGCCGGTCCGTTGCGGCGCATCAATGCGGTGCGCGACACGGCGCGGCGCATCGTGCAAGGCGAATTGAGCCAGCGCCTGCCGGTGTCAAGGCGCAACGACGAGGTCGACATGCTCTCGTCCATCGTCAACCTGATGCTGGAGGAAATCGAGCGCCTGTTAAATGAGGTCAAGAGCGTGACCGACAACCTGGCGCACGACTTGCGCACGCCCTTGACGCGGCTGCGCCTGTCCCTGTACCGCGCGCAGCAGGCCAGCAACGAACCGGCGCAGCGCCAGATGCTCGACAACGCCCTGACCGAGACCGACGCCCTCCTGGCGCGCTTTCGCGCCCTGCTGCGCATTTCCGAGATCGAAAACCGCCAGCGCAAGGCCGGCTTCGAATTGATCAACCCGAAGGACGTGCTGGCCCCGATTGCCGAATTGTTCGAGGCCTTGGCGGAAGACAAATCGATCCGCTTCGACGTCGTGTGCCATCCCACGGCCATGATTCACGGCGATCCCGGCCTGTTGTTCGAGGCCCTGTCCAACCTGGTCGACAATGCCATCAAGTTCACACCCGAAGGCGGGCAGGTGAGCGTCAAGCTCAGCCAATTCGAAGGCGCGGCCCGGTTCGAGGTGATCGACAGCGGCATCGGCATCGGCCCCGGCGAGCGCGAAGCGGTGCTGCAACGCTTCTACCGCAGTGGCCAGCAAGGCAAATCCGAAGGCTACGGCCTCGGCCTTTCCATTGTCGCAGCCATCATCCATCTGCACGGCTTCACCCTGAAATTCGAGGAAAGCGCACGCGGGACGCATATTTCGGTCCATTGCCCCAGCCGCCAACCCTGAAATTTTCTTCCTTCCGCCGGCCGGTATCGCGCCGGTTTTGTAGCGCTTTTTCTCTTTGCTTTTGAGCAATTCTTGATTCCGTCAGGAAAATTCTCGTTGTATTTTCGCAACGATACGTCATGTTATTGAAATATTTGGAAGTTACACTGCGGCCTTCTGTAATGGCGCGGTTGATAATACCGCTCCATAACGATGCAACATGCAGGGCCTTGGGGCGCTGTCTTGGGAAGGGGAAGGGCGCGATGGCAAATCCCCTGATGGCGGCACTTGGCGCAATTTGCAAATAACGGATTGAACGACAGTCCGCACCAAAATTTCCACCACCTTTGTTTAAGGAGTACCAATTGAATAAGAAACTCATCGGCCTGGGCATGCTGCTCGCCTCCGGCGGCGCGTTCGCACAATCCGCTGGAACGAACTCGGTTGAACTGTATGGCGTGCTCGACGTCGCAGTTGGCCACGTGGACAAGTCGCTCTCCGCCGACAGCAACTTCCCCGCAACCGTGAATCCGGTTTCGGCTACCAAGACCTCGGTCAACAATTCCGTGAATGGCATGTTCAACGGCGGCATCCAGGATTCGCGTTGGGGCATCCGTGGTTCGGAAGACCTCGGTGGCGGCATGAAGGCTTTCTTCACGCTGGAATCCGGCATCAACGTCAATGACGGTTCGCTGAACAATGCAGCAGCTTCGCTGGCCAACAACACGACCACCAAGGCATCGACCGTGTCGGCTAACAGCTCGCTGGACGGCCAACTGTTCAATCGCCAAGCCTTCGTCGGCCTGTCCATGGATGGCGTGGGTTCGGTTGCCTTCGGTCGCAACTATGCGCCGATGTACGACATCGCTGTCGGCTATGACCCGGTGCAAGACGCACAATTGTTCTCGCCGCTCGGCTTCTCGGGCACCATCGGTGGCGGCGGCGGCGTATCGGAAGATACCCGTGTCGACAACAGCATCAAGTACAAGAACAAGATCGGCGACGTCAACTTCGGCTTGCTGTACAAGGTTGGCGGCCAGGCTGGCAGCAACTCGGCCCAGTCCGGCTTCGCCCTCAATGGCGGCTATGAAAGCGGCCCGTTGGGTATTCAAGTCGCCTACGAAGAATTCAAGGACGCGCTCAAGACTGCCAACAGCACGGTCCAAGGCGAAATCGGCGTGACCGACTACAACACGACTTCGTGGATGGCTGCTGCCAAGTATGCCTTCGGCGACTTCACCGTGCGCGGCGGCTTTGAAACCTACACGCTGAAGGCTCCGTCGGATACGCTGGTCGCCATGGGCGTGACCAGCCTGTACGGCTACACGATCGACCCGACCAAGGCAGTGAGCTTCTCCAACGCCGACCAGAAGACCAACATCTGGTGGATCGGTGGCGACTGGAACATCACCCCGTCGTTGAACCTGGCCGTCGGCTTCTACGACCAGAACCCGAAGCAGTCGGACGACTACGTTGCCACCTCGGCGACCAATTCGGCGCCGGCCAAAGGCAGCCAGGCTGACGGCAACATCTACAGCTACTCGGCCCTGCTGGACTACCACTTCAGCAAGCGCAGCGACGTCTACGCCGGCCTGATGTATTCGCAATACAAGGGCGATCAATATCCGTCGTCCGTGTACAACGACACCAACTACATCTTCGCCGTCGGCATGCGTCACAAGTTCTAATGTGAACGGTTACGTTTTACCGAAGACAAGTAGCTAGCATCATGAAAGCCCACCGTTCGCGGTGGGCTTTTTTACTTATGGTTTCGTTTTGTTGTTGTGAAAGCGCGACATTAGACCACCGTAAAAATACTGCCGTGCTTTTTTCTGTGTAGTTTGATGAGCAATCTGGAATAGACTTGAAGCCAGTTCGATTCGTATGTGGCTAGTCTGGAATCCTCTCAGAGTGGCAGTTTATAAATAATCAAAACAGGAGACATGATTTTGAAAAAGACGCTATGTTCGCTCGCGATTTTGGGTGCCTTTGCCGCCGGATCTGCCCAAGCGCAAACTTCGGTCACGCTGTACGGCATCATTGACGCAGGTGTTGTCACGCAAAGCAACGGCAATGCCGCCGGCGACCGCATCACCAGCTTCCAGGACGCGCAGATCCTGCCCAGTATCTACGGCATGAAGGGTAAGGAAGACTTGGGCGGCGGTCTGACGGTCGCCTTCAACCTCGAAGGCGGCTTCAATGCAGCCAACGGCCAGCACAACAGCCCGGGCGTCTATCAATCGCAAATCTTCGGCCGCGAAGCCAAGGTCACGCTGGGTGGGGACTGGGGTACGGTAGGCGCCGGCCTGCAAGTCGATCCGGCCATCATCGCATCGATTTCCACCGAGCCGCGCGGCTTGACCGACTCGTTTTCCATGCTCGAATACTGGATTGGCGCCACCCTGTTCAACGGCGGCGGCCTGGCTGCAACCTCGTCCGGTTCGCTGACCGGCGGTATCTTCGACACCAATTCCCTGACCTACACCTACACCAAGAACGGCTTGTATGTCGGCCTGGAATACGGTTTCGGCGGCGTCGCCGGCAGCAATTCGGCCGGTTCGACCGAATCGGTCGGCGTGTCTTACGCCTACAGCGGCTTCATCGCCTCCGGCAGCTATGCCAAGGCCGACACGATTGATCCGGCCGGCGTCACCGGCGGTTCCAGCGAAATCACCAACTTCGGCCTGGGCTACGACTTCGGCAACTTCGCCGTGCGCGCACAGTATGGCCAGTTCAAGGCTGCCTTCGGCATCTTTGGCGGGTCCGGCTCGAATTATTCGAACGACGTCAAAAGCTGGGGTATCGGCGGCGATTGGAAGACCAGCGTAGCCAACAAGATCAACCTGTCCTACTACGATGCCAAGGACGATGGCGCCGGTTTCGGCGGCAAGACCACTGAAATCGCCTTGCTCGACATCATGGCTCTATCCAAGCGCACGCAAATTTATGCGCAAGTGGTGGACGTGAAGTCCGATGCGAACTCGGGCCTGGCCGCCATGCTGGGCGGCGTCTACGCCACTCCCAACCTGTTGGTCAACCCTGGTTCGACAGTGTACGTCGGCGTCGGCATCCAGCACTCGTTCTGATCGACCCGATATTCGCCGGGGCATTCCCGGCGGTTCAACAAAAACGCCACCTCGACGGTGGCGTTTTTGTTTGCGTCGGCATGGTTGCGGCGACTTATTTTCGTTGACTTGCTTTTGTCGACTTACTTGCGGGCGATCGCGGTATTGCCCGATGCCGCGCCAGCCTTGGCCGGCGCGTCGAAGGCAACAAAGCTCGTGGGCATGCCCTTGCCTTCGGCTTCGGCCTGCTTCAATTCGGCGATGACTTCAGCGCGCGTCTTGCCTTGTGCGATTCCCTTGCCGTCTTGCGTTGCCGTGCTTTGCTGAGCCAAGGCCGAGACGCTGGCGGAGAGGATCAAGGCGGCGGCGATCATTTGTGCGGTTTTCATTGTCGTTTCCCTTCATTCATGCGTTCCTGGGCGAACGGACCGATCGACGATATCTCGTGCTGCTCCGTTCCTCTTCCGAGCGGTTTCAACCAGTGGTATGGTTGCACGCTCATCTTGGAACTCACTTTATACTTTCCTCCATCGTTCAAAAAGGGTAAATATCGCAATGCACAATTCCGATTTCAGCAACAATCAATGCCTGCCTGAACGAATAGCAAAATTACAGTAAATTTTTTGATTTCATAAGGAAATACAAAAAACGCTTTAAATATCAATGTAAAGAGGTATTTTTTCCTTTAATTGATGGAAAGCAAGGATTTCCAAAATGTGGTATCGGGCAATGACGACCAAATGCTGACATTGCACATCCGTTATGTTGTAAATGTACGACGAACTGACCAACTTGCGCGCCATTGCAGGTAAACTTGCCGCATCCACACCGGATTCAGTTAAATAAAAGGAAAAGCAAATGAAATACAAGATTCTTGCTGGCTTGATCGCTGCATGCGTCGCCACTGGTGCTTACGCTCAAACCAGCGTCACCCTCTATGGCGTCATCGACCTTTCGGTGAACTACACCACCCACCAGGATGCAGCTGGTGACCACGTCTTCTCGCTGGGCGACAGCAATGCATCGACCGGTGCCGGCGACGGCGGCCAGGGTGCACTCTCCGGCTCGCGCTGGGGCCTGAAGGGCGAAGAAGATCTGGGCGGCGGTTCCAAAGCCATCTTCAAGCTCGAATCCGGCTTCACCGCCAACAACGGCCAGTCCGACCAGCAAGGCCAATTGTTCGGCCGCCAGGCTTATGTCGGCTTTGCCAACAGCAACGTCGGCACGTTCACCTTCGGTCGCCAATACGGCACCATGACCGACGTCGCCTTCGACTTCGACCCGCTGGGCGTGGGCAACTATCTGGCGAACGAATGGGAAGTGTTCCTGTTCGGCGTGCGCTTCGACAACACGATCAAGTACACCAACCAATTCGGCCCGGTTCAGTTGAACGTGCAATACAGCGTTGGCGGCCAGGCCGGCAGCGACAGCATCGGCAACACCTACGGTGCGAGCGTCAAGTATGACAACGCCGGCATCGCGTTTGCAGGTGGCGTCCAGCAATCGGAAGATGCCAACAGCAACAAGCTGACCGCCTGGACCATCGACGGCAAGTACACCTTCGGCCAAGCGACCCTGTTCCTGGACTACGACCACATCAACACCGATCCTGGCTTCGCCAAGGCACACAGCCTCTCCGGCGGTGCGCTGGCCAACACCAGCATCTTCATCTCCAACGCCGGCAACACGACCTCGCGCAAGGATTCGCTGTGGACCGCTGGTTTCGCCTACAACCTGACGCCGGCCACCACGGTGACCCTGGGTTACATGGACGACCTGATCTCGCAAGACATCGTCGGCGGCGGCAGCATGAAGACGGCTTACGCCTTGCTGGAATACCGTCTGTCCAAGCGCACCGAAGTCTACCTGACGGTTGACGATTCCCGCGCCACCGGCCAGGCTGCCACTTCCGCCGCCAGCGGCAGCGGTTCGATCAACGGCGTCGGCGCCGGCCAATCGAACAGCGCGGCATACGCTGCCGGTATGCGCGTCACGTTCTAATTTCGCACACCGCGAGATTCGACCGAGTTCGACGTTCGAAACGAAAAGGGAGGGGCAACCCTCCCTTTTTTCTTTGGTGCTCAGCTCTATTGAACTACTGAATGTTAAATTAGGTTAACGGACGCGCCCCTGTCGCAAATCCGCACACCCGCCACCCCTTATGCTGTGGCAACTTTGCCGCACGCCGGATACACTCTGCGAACGCACCCGGGAGACTCATCGCCCGGCCCTCTTCGACCAAGGAGTGCTCCGTGTCCATCCTGCACAACTTTTCCATCCAAAAGAAACTGATCCTGGGCCTGGCCTCATGCCTGCTGCTCTACATGATCATTTCTTCCGCGCTCAGCATCACGATGACGGGGCAAGGCATACGTGAACGGGTGGTCAGCCAGGAATTGCCTGCCACGATAGGCGAGATCCGCAACGATATCCTGCGCCGCATCGTCGAACCGCTGTCGACCTCGCTGGGCATTGCCAACAACACCTTCCTGCTCGACTGGGAAGCCGGCGGACTGGACGACGCGGGGCTGGAAACCTGGAAGAAATATGCCGCCAAAATCAAGCAGGCCAACAAGGCCGCGACCGTATTCTGGGTCTCAGGCGAGAGCGGCAAATACTTTACCGAAGCCGGCCTCGACCGCACCCTGTCCAAGGATGCCGCGAGCGACCAGTGGTTCTATGGCTTCCTCAATGGCGGCAAGCCCTATACGCTCGATATCGACAAGGATGTCAGCGCCAGCAAGTACATGCTGTTCATCAATACCCGCTTCGATGCCGGCGGCAAGGTTGGCGTGACCGGTCTGGGCCTCTCGGTCGATGCGCTGGCCGACGCGATCAAGGCTTACAAAGTGGGCGAATCGGGCTTCGTTTATCTGGTGCGCGCCGATGGCACCGTCCTGGTTCACCGCGACCCGGCACTGATCGACGGCAAGCACTTGCTCAAGAGCCTGCCCGGCTTCACGCCCGAACTGGCGGCCAAACTGCTGCACGGCGAGAAATTCGCCTCCGCCATCTATTCCGCAGGCGACGGCATGCGCATCGTCGCGTCGTCCTACGTTCCCGAATTGAACCTGTACGCCATCGCCGAAGTGCCGGAGAGCGAAGTGCTGGGCAAGGTGCAGAAGTCGCTGATGATTTCCGCGCTGGTGGCGGCACTGATCGGCGGCGGCGTGGGTCTGTTCGTCATCTTCGTCATCAGCCGCGCGATTGCCGCGCCTGTCGCGCGCGCAGCAAGCATGCTGGGTGAAATCGCCGACGGCGACGGCGACCTCTCGCGCAAAATGACGGTCGAGAGCAAGGACGAGATCGGCGCGCTGGCCGACGCGTTCAACCGCTTCGTCGCGTCGCTCAACAAAACGGTGGCGCAGGTGCGCATCTCCACCGATACGATCGCCACGGCGTCGGCCGAAATCGCCGCCGGCAACCTCGATCTCTCCGGCCGTACCGAGTCGCAGGCCTCGAGCCTTGAAGAAACGGCTTCGGCGATGGAGGAGTTGACCTCGACCGTGAAGCAGAATGCCGACAATGCCCGCGAAGCGAATTCGCTGGTGGTGGCGGCTTCGGAATACGCCGTCAAGGGCGGCGATGTGGTGGGCCAGGTGGTGCAGACCATGGGCTCGATCAAGGAAAGTTCGCGCAAGATCGTCGATATCATCGGCGTGATCGACGGCATCGCGTTCCAGACCAACATCCTGGCCTTGAACGCCGCCGTCGAAGCGGCGCGTGCCGGCGAGCAGGGGCGCGGCTTTGCGGTGGTGGCGGCCGAAGTGCGCAACCTGGCGCAACGTTCGGCAGGTGCGGCCAAGGAAATCAAGGCCTTGATCGGCGACTCGGTGGAAAAGGTCGAGACCGGCGGCAAGCTGGTCGATGAAGCGGGCGCGACGATGAACGAGATCGTCACCTCGGTCAAGCACGTGGCCGACATCATGAACGAAATCGCCACGGCGAGCTTCGAGCAAAGCGAAGGCATCGGCCAGGTCAACGATGCCATCACGCAGATGGACGAAGCGACCCAGCAAAACGCGGCCTTGGTGGAAGAAGCCGCCGCCGCCGCACAATCGCTGCAGGATCAAGCCGCGATGCTCGCGCAGGTGGTGAGCATCTTCAAGCTCGACCCTTCCGTCGCCCTGCCTGCCGTATCGGCGCCCCAGCGCCCCAGGAGCACGGCAGTTGCGCCCAGACAGGCACTGAAGCAGGCAGCGGCCAAGCCGCGCGCGATTGCCGCGCCCAGGCCTGTGAAAGCGGCAGCCAGGAGCGACGATTGGGAAGAGTTCTAAGAGGCCGCAGCCACCACGGCTTGATATTGACGTGCCCGGGCTTGCTGCGGGAGCGGTAGAACGCGTCGATGCGCCGGGCAGGCTTTCCCGCAGCGCGACGATCGATGGGTTGCGACGAATCGGGCATTGTTCAAACCTGCCCGCGTTGCGCCGTGCAACGCAACAATGACGTCGGAAAATATTGCGCACCACCATTTTTCACTCGCGTCTATTCCCCGCCTGCTCATCGTGTCGGTCAATACAACACCTTGCGATAGTACAACTACTAGCAGTGGTGGGCATTTCTTGACTGGTCGTGCTTTTTTATAGTAACGTGAATCGAACTTGCTTACTTTTCAACCGGATAGACTGGCCGCCGCGCGTGAGCACCGGCAGTCGTTCAGCTTTTCGATGGGAAACGCGTCGGCAGGTTGTCGGCATAAGAATTAATTACACAAGAAGTCCATTTTCAGGAAGTCCATATCGATACGGAGGTAGACATGAAGTTGAAGATTGCTGCTGCGCTTGCCGTTGTTTCCCTGGGGCTGGTTGCCGGTTCGGCTCTGGCAAAACCGAACCTCGAACCTAGCGTTTCGACGCCCGAAGCGGCCGACAAGATGATCGTGATCAAGGACACCACCAAGGCCGTCAACGTGTTCGAGAACGATACGGTGCTGTTCAAAGTCGGCGACAAACAGTTCGCCATCAAGTTCGACGGCAACAACGTGTACTACGACTTGAGCAAGCTGGCACCGCCCGGCGTGCTCGATCGCAAGGTCAAGGTCTACGTCGCGCCGAACCCGAAGGATCACGGGCAAGGCATTCCCTGATTTCCTTGTGCATCTCGACTCAAGCCGCGCCCTGCGCGGCTTTTTTATTGGCGCTGCCCTTCCCTCGCGCACTCCTCGGCGGCTTGCCGTCTGCGCAATTCTAAAAAAAGTTTAATACCTCTGACGGTCCATCCTCCGCATACTTTGTCGGTGCGGGACGTGCCATGTCGAGGACCGCCTCGCTCGATCAATCTGATGGAGCAAATCATGATGCATAAATTCTTCGCGGCCGTCGCCTGCGCCGCGCTGGCAACCCAGGCGTGGGCCGGGGATGGCGGCCTCCTGGGGCAAAGCGAACCTCCCGGCAGCGCCGACCGCACCATCGTCGTGACTCCGGCCACCTCCTATGTGAATGTGGACCGCGGCGACGTGGTCAGGTTTGTCGTGGGGGACAAGACGTTCTCGTGGAGCTTCGCCACGCCTTCCAATATTTCGGTCATCGAGCTGAATGCGATCGCGCCGGCCGGCACATTCGATCATCCGGTGAGGGCTTATATCAAACGCCTGCCGCTCTACGACGGAGGCTAGGAACTGCCATCGGCGCCCCTGTCGCCGACGGCGTGCCAGGCCGGTGCGGCCCGCATCAGAACTTGGTGCGGATGCCGAAGCCGGTGACGTAATTGCTGGTGTTGTCGCCGCCCGCAACGAAGGGCGCGGAGTAGTTCGCGCCTTTGTATTGCGAGTACATCAGGCCGGCATAGACGTCGGTGCGCCGGCTGAAATGGTAATCGAGCAGGGCTGAGTAGCTGTAGATATTGCCGCTCAGTTGCTTCTTGTCTGCCGACTGTTGCGGGTCTTGATCGTAGAAGCCCAGCGCCAGGTTCAGGGCCGGCGTGAAATTGTAGTCGCCGCCGATGAAGGCGATCCTGGTGGTCTGCTCGGCTGCGCTGAAGTTCGCGCTGGCCGCGCCGGCATTGGCGATGGTGTAGCCGGCAAAGTTGGTGATGCCCAGTGTTGCCAGGGCATCCGAAGGCGCTTTCAAGGTGTAGCTTTCGTAGCCGCCGCGTACGGTGAAGTTATCGAACAAATACTTGGCCGCGACGATGTAGGCGCTGGTGTTGTAGTTTGTGACGTTGACTTCACCGGCCACGGTGCTGGTTGCGCTCTTGAGCGAATCGGTAAACGCTTCATAGACGGCCTGCACGCCGAACGGCCCTTCTTCGTAGCCGAGGTTCAAGGCATAGGCCGAACCGGCCGAGCTGTTGCCGGCCTGGCCGCCGACCTTGTAGAGCAGCCCGAGCTTGACCGGGCCGAAGCTGTTTTTATACTTCAAGCTATTGTCGATGCGGACGTTTTCCGAGTAACCGCCGCCGCCGCCGATGGAATTCGATGCACCCAACGGCGAGAAGGTTTGCGATTGCATGACCGGATCGTAGTCGGTCACGATGTCATAGATGGGGTTGTAGTTACGCCCGAGCGCAACCGAACCGAGCGCACCGTCGGACAGCCCGACGAAGGCCTGGCGATTGAACAGCTGGCCGTTGATCGAGCTGTCGGACGACACCGTCGTGGCCTTGGGCGAATTCGACGCCAGCGAAGCCGCGCCATTGGGCAACGCGCCATCTTGCGCGTTGAAGCCCGATTCCAGGGTGAAGAAAGCCTTCACGCCGCCGCCGAGATCCTCCGAACCGCGTACGCCCCAGCGCGAACCTTGGATACCGCCGTTGATCATGGCCGTCACGCCGCTGCCAATCGAACTCTTGGTGGCGGTCAAGGCGTTCACGGTGTTGCCATAATTCGGGTCGGCGGACAGCGAGTGCTCCACGTGCCCAACTGCCAGATCGATGATGCCGTACAGTTCAATCGACGATGGTGAAGCGGACTGCGCCAAGGCGCCATTGGCTGCAAACAACAGGCCCAGGCCGGCTAATTTCTTGTTCAACTGATGCTCCCTCTGATTTTTTGACAAAACTTCCCCCGCGGCGTGCCGAAGCAAGCTGCGCTATGGATTCGGTGCTGGTGTGCTCTGACGCGGCGCTATTGCTCGTTCTGTTGCGGCGCGAGCAGATTGAAGCGTTCCTGACGCGCTTGTCTGCCTTGCAGCAGAGACTGCGCAAAATGAAGCAATTCAATCACGAAGCTAGGATAAAAGAAGATGGGTATTCGGCAAACGAATCAAATTGCCCTTAGATATGCGATTTTCGTAATAAGAGCCGGACAGGAAAAATCACACAAAAACGCGGGGAACCACGGGTGACATTTGCCGGGCCTCGCCGACATGGTGCCAAGAAGGGGGGGCAAAAAGAAAAACGGGCCGCTGCAAGACAGCGGCCCGTGAGAGCAATCCACATGCGCAGGGTTCCCCGCGCATTCACCGAATTTAGAACGTGACGCGCATACCGGCAGCGTATGCCGCGCTGTTCGATTGGCCGGCGCCGACGCCGTTGATCGAGCCGCTGCCGCTGGCGGCGGAAGTGGCAGCCTGGCCGGTGGCGCGGGAATCGTCAACCGTCAGGTAGACTTCGGTGCGCTTGGACAGACGGTATTCCAGCAAGGCGTAAGCCGTCTTCATGCTGCCGCCGCCGACGATGTCTTGCGAGATCAGGTCGTCCATGTAACCCAGGGTCACCGTGGTGGCCGGCGTCAGGTTGTAGGCGAAACCAGCGGTCCACAGCGAATCCTTGCGCGAGGTCGTGTTGCCGGCGTTGGAGATGAAGATGCTGGTGTTGGCCAGCGCACCGCCGGAGAGGCTGTGTGCCTTGGCGAAGCCAGGATCGGTGTTGATGTGGTCGTAGTCCAGGAACAGGGTCGCTTGGCCGAAGGTGTACTTGCCGTCGATGGTCCAGGCGGTCAGCTTGTTGCTGTTGGCATCTTCCGATTGCTGGACGCCACCTGCAAACGCGATGCCGGCGTTGTCATACTTGACGCTCGCACCGTAGGTGTTGCCGATGCTGTCGCTGCCGGCCTGGCCGCCAACGCTGTATTGCACGTTCAACTGAACCGGGCCGAATTGGTTGGTGTACTTGATCGTGTTGTCGAAGCGCACGCCGAACAGGAACACTTCCCATTCGTTCGCCAGATAGTTGCCCACGCCCAGCGGGTCGAAGTCGAAGGCGACGTCGGTCATGGTGCCGTATTGGCGACCGAAGGTGAACGTGCCGACGTTGCTGTTGGCAAAGCCGACATAAGCCTGGCGGCCGAACAATTGGCCTTGCTGGTCGGACTGGCCGTTGTTGGCGGTGAAGCCGGATTCGAGCTTGAAGATGGCTTTGGAACCGCCGCCCAGATCTTCTTCGCCCTTCAGGCCCCAGCGCGAGCCGGAGAGTGCACCCTGGCCGCCGTCGCCGGCACCGGTCGATGCATTGCTGTCGCCCAGCGAGAAGACGTGGTCACCAGCTGCATCCTGGTGGGTGGTGTAGTTCACCGAAAGGTCGATGACGCCATAGACCGTGACACTGGTTTGGGCATAGGCGGCAGACGAAAATGCGCCCAGAACGGCCAGCGCAACTAGCGATTTTTTCATTGAACAATCCTCATTTGTTGTGTTGTGATTAAACTTCCGGACTTGCTTTGCGGATGCCCGAGGGGGACTTGAGGCATCGCGCTTGACTCTATGAAACTGCGTCGGCACACTTCTCGCGCCATGTTTGGGCGCCGTGCGCGGCGTACCGTCCTCCAGCAATTCGGAATGTATCAGCCAAGTTGCAGAACAAAATTTGGAAACTGGCGGCAAGGCCGGTGAAGATATGGGGCTTTTACACACTGGTTGAGGCCGGTGCGGGTGCCGGAAGCGGCCTCAGGTTTTCTTATAAGAGCCTGATTTTAAAAGAAAAATAAAATCAATGTAGCGCAAGCCGGCAATTCTTCCTGGCGCATTTGGAGGCGATTTTGCGCGCATTTTTGAGGGCCGGAAATGACACGGAAAATGCAAAAAATATAACTAAAAGCAGAGCAAATTTCCGTGAAATTTGGTCATTCTGTTGCGCTTATGCGACAAGAACTGCAGAAAAGACGGCCTTGCGCAGCAATCGCGCAAGCCGAAATGACGGAGATGGGTCGAGGCCGAAGCTAATTCGGCTTGTTTTCGTCAGCTTTGGGGGCTGGCGCGGGCGGGGAAACTGGCTGCGGGCTCGTTTGGGAGTCCGATTGCGGATTCGGCTGGCCGTCGGGTTTGGCCGTGCCGTTGTCGCCATCCTTCGCCCCATCGCCGTGATAGATCTTGCTTTCGCGCCGCTGCAAATAGGCGTCGCGCACAAACTCGTAGCGGTCGAGTGCAGCATCTTCGATCAGCGAAGAGGTGTCCAGGATGTAGGCGCGCCGGTCGATCAGGCGGATGGCCGAACCGGTGTTACGCCAACGCACGGGATACTTGTAGCTCCACGGATCGGTCTCCAGATCCACCGGCATGGCCAGTGCGTCGCGCATGGTCGATGGACCGATGAAGGGCAGCACCACGTAAGGGCCGGATTTGACGCCCCAGCGGCCAAGCGTCTGGCCGAAATCCTGATCGTGCTTGGGCAGGCCGCTCGGGGTGGCCACGTCGAACAGCCCCGCAATGCCGACCGTGGTATTGAGCAGCACGCGCCCCACATCGTTGATGCCGTCGCCGGGGCGAGCCTGCAGGAAGTTGTTGAGCGCGGTCGATACGTCGCCGATATTGCCGAAGAAATTGCCCACGCCGGCTTGCATGAATTCCGGCACGACCTTCTTGTATACGGTGGCCGCCGGCTTCAAGGCCACCTGGTCGACCTTGTCGTTGAAGCTGAACATCGTGCGGTTGAAGTCTTCCATCGGATCCTGCGGATTCTTGGTCGACGTGGCACAGCCTGTCAACGCAAAGACAACGAGGACGATGCAGTAGCGAACGAGGGTATTCACTTGTTTACCTGTTTCTTGCGCGACGCCGACAATCGCCTGAGGCGTCATGCATACATGGCAGCGATGCCGCACGGGGAAAAATCTTTCTGGAGTTCCAGCCGATTATATCAGTTCGGATACTTTGCATTGCGCGCCAGGTTTTGCCCGGCATGCTGCGAATGTGGCGGCGGCGCTACGGATTGGAAGGGCAGGCGATTAATTTTTTTCGCCGAAGGCGTGAAATATTTGTTCTATCAATTGTTCGGGCTGCAGGGTCGGGTCGAGCCGCAAGCCGATTTCGTCGGGCGATAGCGGCTCAAGGTCGCGCAATTGGCTCAACAAGAGCGAAGCCGGCATGAAATGGCCCTCACGTGCGCGCAAGCGGTTATGCAGCAAGATGGCGTCGCCGTGCAGATGCAGGAAGACCGGCGCGCAGTCGCCTTCGCGCAGCAAGTCGCGGTAGCTGTGCTTCAAGGCGGAGCACGTCAGTACCAGGCCGGTGCCGGCTTCATGCGCCTCTGCGATGCGCTCCCGCAGGCGCAACAGCCAGGGCAGGCGGTCGGCGTCGTCAAGCGCGCGGCCGGCGCGCATCTTGGCGAGGTTTGAGGGCGGATGTTCGTCGTCGCCTTCGACGAAGGGCAGAGCCAGGCACTCGGCCAGCAGGCGCCCCAGCGTGCTCTTGCCGCTGCCCGAGACCCCCATCACGACCCAAAGCCGTTCACGCATCATTGACGCTTCATTCACTCCTTGTGATGGAAGGGAGCGTACCAGGTCACGATGAAGGAGGGAATGGTCGCCGCCATGACGAAGATGAAGTAATGAACGTAGCCCAGCGCTTCCTGCAGGTGGCCCGACACCATGCCGGTGGTCATCATGCACAAGCCCATCAGGCCGGTGCCGAAGGCATAGTGCGTGGTCTGGTATTTGCCCGGCGCGAGCTGCTGCATAAGGTAGATCATGAAGCCGACCGAACCGAAGCCGAAGAAGAATTTTTCGACCACCACGCCGGCCGCAATGAGCGTGAGGTCCGTGGGCTGGAATACGCTCAGCAAGAGGAAGGTGACGTTGGGGATGTTGACCGCGCAGCACAGGATGAAGAGCGTGGCCTTCAAGCCGCGCCGCGCGACGAAGATGCCGCCCAACAGCGAGCCCAGCAGCACGGCGGCCAGGCCATAGGTGCCGTAGATCACACCCAGCATTTCATTGGACAGACCCAAACCGCCCTTGGTGGTCGGATCGACCATGAAGAAGGGACCGATTTTCTCAAGCAGGCCGATCGAGAGGCGGAACAGGAAAGCGAAGGCGATCATGAGCCACACGTCGCGTTTCTGGAAAAAGCTGACGAAGGCATCGACCAGGATGCGCCAGGCGTCGGCCGGCGAATCCGGCGTGTTTTCCGCGCGCGCCCCGTCAGGCATGGCGCGCAGGTGCCACAGGAACATCAACAAGGTGACACCGGCGACGATGAAGAAAATAATGCGCCAGGCGGCAATCCAATCGGCGCCGAAGGTCTGGTGCGTGTGCAGATAGCCGCTCAGATATACCAGGCCGCCGTAGCCGACGATGGGGCCGACGTTCCAAGACAGGCTTTGCACGCCGCAATAGAGCGACTGGCGCCGGCTGTCGAGCGAGGTGACGTAGACGCCGTCGGAAGCGATGTCTTGCGTGGCGCCGACGAAGGACAGCAGCCAGAACGCGGCGAGCATGGGCAGCATCGCATCGGGCAAGCCCATCAGGATGCCGACAGCGGCAAAACCGACGGCAATCGTCAGTTGCGCGCACAACACGAAAAACTTCTTGGTGCGATACATTTCGACGATGGGGGCGAACAGCGGCTTGATCGTGTAGGCCAGGATCAGCGAGCTGGCATAGCCGGCCGCCGCACCGTTGCCCATGTCGAGATTCTTGAACATGATGGCGATCACGGAGGTCAGCATGACGTAGGTCAGCGCCATCGTGAAATAGCCGGTCGGCACCCACCACAGCGGCGAGCGGGCCGGGGCGGCGGGGACGGCGTCTTCGAGGGCGGAGGTGGCGTGCATGCGTGTCTCGTTTCGTTATCGTGGGCCGGATCGATTCATTGCGCTACTTGGGCAAGATCGGGCCTGGCGGGGTTCATTGTAATGCGGCAGCCTGCTTTTTCTTCCAGTGTTCGGCACAAGTGCTGGCGCAGGATGCGCGCCGCGCCGACGAAAGCGGGATAGGGCGCGGTGATGACATAGGTGGGAATGGCGGCGTTGAAGGCGGAGAAGCGACCCTTGCTCTCGAAACGCCGGCGAAACGGCGATTGCGCGAAATAGCTGCCCAGGCGCGGCACGACGCCGCCGCCGATATAAATCCCGCCCTTGGCGGCCAGCGTGACGGCGACGTTGCCGGCGATGGTGCCCAACATGGCGCAGAAGCATTCAAGCGTTTCCAGACACAGCGCGTCCCTGCCTTCGAGTGCCCGCGCGACGATGGTGGCGGTACTCAGATTGGCCGGCGTGGCATCGTTGCGTTGCGCGGCCAGCGCCTGAAAGATCAGCGCAATGCCGGTGCCCGAGACCAGCCGCTCGGCCGACACGTGTTCATGGTGCTGCCAGCAATGGCGCAGCACCGCCAGCTCGCGCTCATCGGCCGGCGAGAACGTGACGTGGCCGCCTTCGCTCGCCAGCGGCAGCCACTCGCCGTCTTGCGGCACCAGGCCGGCCACGCCAAGTCCGGTGCCGGCGCCGACCACGCCGATCACGTGCTTGTCGCAGGCGATGCCGCCGCCGATCTGTTCCAGCTCGGACACAGTCAACGAGGGCACGGACATGGCCAGCGCGGCGAAGTCGTTGACCACCAGCAGCGTGTCGAGCTGCAGCGCGCGGCGGCTCGCTTCGATGGAAAATTCCCAATGGTGGTTGGTCATCTTGACCGTGTCGCCGTTGATCGGATTGGCGATGGCGATCACGGCGTGGCGTACCGGTTCGGCGGCGAAATCGTCCAGGTAGCTGCGCACCGCATCGGTGAACCCGGCATGCTCGGCGCAAGCAAGTGTGGCGATGCGTTCGATGCGCCCGTCACCGTAGTCGAGTGCGAAGCGTGCGTTGGTGCCGCCGATGTCGGCCAGCAGGTTGGGGGAGTGTTCGCGCATGGCGGGTCCGGTTGGGTTCATGGGAAATTCAAGCCGCCGGCGCCGCATGGCCGCGCTGGCACTCACCATCGGCAGCGCCGCGATCGATGCCGGGCGCGACCCCGCGACCGCACGCACAGGATTTGCAAGGCTTGCGCAAGGTCGGCGTCGCCATGGTGCATTCAGGCGCGCTGGCTCTGGACGAAATCGCGGTACCACATGGCGCTGTCCTTGAGCGTGCGGCGCTGGCTGGCGTAATCGACGTGGACGATGCCGAAGCGCTTGGCATAGCCGGAATTCCATTCGAAATTGTCCAACAGGCTCCAGAGGAAGTAGCCGCGCACGTCCACACCCTGCGCCATCGCGGCGGCCAGGGCATTGAGATGGCTTGCGATATAGCCGATACGCTCGGTGTCGGCCACGTGGCCGTCGATCAAATGGTCGGCGCGCGCCATGCCGTTTTCGGTGATGTAGACCGGCGGCAGTTGGTATTCCTTGTGCAGCGCCAGCAGCAGGTCGGTCAGGCCTTGCGGGTAGATCTCCCAGCCCATGTCGGTGAAACCCCATTCGCCCCTGGGTTGGCGCGGCGGCGTCTCGGCGCTGCAGAAGGCGCGGAAATAGTAATTGACGCCGAGGAAGTCGAGCGGTTGGCGGATATCGTTGAAATCGTTGTCAAGCACGTGCGGCGCATTGGCGCCGTGGGCCTTCAAGGCCAGCTCCGGGTAGCGGCCCTTGAAGATCGGGTCCATGAACCATTGCACCGAACGCGCATATTCATAAGCGGCCAGGGCGCGGTCGGCTTCGCTGTCGGTGGCGGGGTCGGCCGGCCATTGGTTGAGCACGATGCCGAGCTTGGCCGGCGTGCCCTGCGCGCGCATCGCCTGCAAGGCCAGGCCGTGCGACAGCAACAGGTGGTGCGACACCTGGATCGCCGCTTTGGCGTCCGCCACGCCGGGCGCGAACTGGCCGTTGCCGTAACCCAGGTTGGCGCTGCACCAGGGTTCGTTATGCGTGGCGATGGTTTGCACGCGGTCGCCGAAGCGGCGCGCGACCTCAAACGCATAGTCGGCAAAGCGCAGGCAGGTGTCGCGCGAGAGCCAGCCGCCATCGTCCTGCAAGCCTTGCGGCAAGTCCCAGTGATATAGCGTCAGGTGTGCCGCCATGCCGCGGCTGGCAACGGCGTCGAGCAGGCGGTCGTAGAAGTCGAAGCCTTTTTCATTCCAGGCGCCCTTGCCCTGCGGCTGCACGCGCGACCAGGCCATCGAAAAGCGGTAGGCGTCGATGCCGAGGCTGGCCATCAGGTTCACGTCTTCGCCGTAGCGGTGGTAGTGGTCGCAGGCCACGTCGCCATTGCTGCCGTCGATGACGGTGCCCTTCTGGTGGGAAAAGGTGTCCCAGATCGAGGGGCCTTTGCCGTCAGCGTCGGCGGCGCCTTCGATTTGATAGGCGCTGGTGGCAACGCCCCAGGTGAACGTGGCAGGAAACTTGGCGATGTTGTGCATTGTGTGAACTGTTGATGTCGGGGTTGGTTGATCTGTTGTATTGGTCCCTTGAGGGCGCGCCCGGCAGGATGCGCGATCAAAGAGCGCGAGGGCGGCAGCGCGGACCGGCGCCGCGGCGGCCAATATGGGCGCCAGCAACACCAGATTTGCCGCGCGCCGGCGCGCGGGAGAGTGTTTCATGACATGCCGTCTCCATGCCCGGCGCCCGTCGAATGCATAGGAAAATGCATCCAAACAGGACGAAAGGCTTGTTTTATCGGTTTTATTGATTATGAAATCGTTTTCATAAGCATCGAGGCGACTGTAACCCATCGAAAAACCGGGTGTCAACTCTTTTTTGCCGCCAAGCCGGTTCAAACCGTGCCGGTGCGCATGCCGGCACCGGCGCGCGCGCAAAGCGCCTCGACCAAAGTGCGGTGCGGCGGCAGGTCGCTCAAGGCGCGCTGCGCCATCTGCTCGATCATCTGAAACTCGTGCCGTGCTTCGTCGATGCGCGGGTAGGCAGTGCGGTTGCCGTGGAAATCGGTAGCGTATTCCATGCCATACAAGACGTATTGCCAGCTCGGATGCGGATACATTTCCAGATCGGCCACGAAATCGAGGCGGTGCGGCGGACGGCAGCGCCACATGGCGAGCTTGTCCCGCAGCGAGGCGGGGATGCTCCTCGGATCGGCATTGTCGATCCAGAATGGGGTGTCGCGCCGCTGCGTCAGGCAGTAGTGCATCTTGATGAAGTCGACGATGCGCTCATAACGCCCTTTCATCAACGCGTTGAAATTGGCGGCGACCGGTGCGAGGTTGCCGTCGTGCGGGAACATGTGCGCGATCAGGTAAGCCGCCGTTTCGATCAGGCCGATGCCGGATGATTCGAGCGGTTCGAGGAAGCCCGATGAAAGGCCGACTGCGACGCAATTTTTGACCCATTGCACCTCGCGGTAGCCGACCTTGAGCTTCAGCAGGCGAGGTTCGAGCTTGTCTGACGCCGTCCCAATATAACGCCGCAGAACGCGCTCGGCTTCGGCTTCGTCGCTGTGGCGACTCGAATAGACGTAGCCCACGCCGTGACGCTGATGCAGGCCGATGTCCCAGGTCCAGCCGGCTTCATGCGCGGTCGAAATCGTATACGACGGAATCGGTTGATCTGACCTGTCGTACGGCACTTGCATGGCCAGTGCACGATCGACGAACAGCACATCTTCCAGGCTGCGCCACGTTGAGCCTAATGCATCGCCGATCAAGGCTGCGCGAAAGCCCGTGCAGTCAATATACAGATCCGCCGAAAGCGTGCCGCGCTCCTTGGTCACCAGCGAATCGATGGCGCCGTCTTCGCTCAGCACCACGCGTTCTATCGTCGCCAGCATATGCTTCACGCCGAGGAACCTTGCCTGCTCACCCAGCAGTTTGGCGAGCAGGCCGGCGTCGAAGTGGTAAGCGTAGTTCATCGGGCCGAGGAAGTCGCCGTCGCCGGTGCGCTTCGGGCCGTGGCTCGCATCGGCGATGCGCTTTTGCATGGTGACGGCAGCCGCGAATGGCGTGGAACCCGCCGCGCCCTGCAGCCAGTAGGGCAGCAATTCGGGGCCGCCGGGGCGCTGGCTCGGTGCGGAGAACGGATGGAAGTAATGATCGGCGCCCGGCGCACCGGGCGGCCTGACCCAGTCTGCAAACTTCACGCCCTGCTTGAAGGTGGCGTTGCATTCGCGGATGAAACGGGCTTCGTCGATGCCGATGGCCGCGAGTGTGCCGCGCAGCGAAGGGAAGCTGCCTTCGCCTACCCCGATGATGCCGATGTCGCTCGATTCGACCAGGGTAATGGCGACACCGTCATTGCCCTTGCTGCCCAGGGCTTGTGCGAGGAAGGCCGCGGTGAGCCAGCCGGCCGTGCCGCCGCCGACGACCATGACGTGCTTGATGGGTTGCATGAAGTGGGTGCCTTTCCATGTTGTTGTGGCTGCATTCGCCGTGTCTCCGCGGCGGCTTGTTTTTGCATGTCCCGATTTCGATAATCTGCCGGTTTTTAAAAACAATTCGATAAAAAGTCAAAAAAATTATCAGAAAAGAGGCGCTATCGATTTTTGAATCCGTGCGGAAACATACCGTCGTGAAATCGTTGTGAGTTCACAACGGATCATGAAATAAGCAGGATTTGCAAAATTCTGTTGACATCGAACTTTTTGAATATGTATCATGAAAACGGTTTCAAGAATACTGAAATCGATTTCAACTAGCTTGAAAACGTTTTCAAAATGAAATAATGTGCGAAATCCCCGAATCGGGACCGCACATTGAAATCAGCCGCATGCATCACCTGGGTAGGCATTTGCGGTGGAGTCGGCCGCAAATGAAGAAACGAAGAAATAGAACGGACTTCGCCAAAAAAAGGCGATGATCTTCACAAAAACAGGAGACATATGAAAAACCGCGTCAACTCGCCTGGCAAGCTATTGGGCACGCCCATCCACCTGGCCATCTTTGCCCTGCTGGCCAGTGTCGGCAGCGCCCAGGCCCAACAGGTCCAACCTCCAGCAACACCGGCGCAGCCGCAAGCCAGTGCCGGCGCAGCAAACGATGCCGGGCCCGTGCAGGAAGTCGTCGTCACGGCAACCAAGCGGGTAACGCCGCTGCAGAAAACACCGCTGGCGATCACCGCCTTGTCGGCAGCATCGCTGCAAGACAACCACGTGCAAAACGTTGAAGACATCGCGACGCTAGTGCCCGGCTTCCAGGCCACGACCCAGGGCGACCACGGCGTCATCACGATGACGTTGCGCGGTATCGGCAACGACCAGGCCAAGACCGAGCAGGCCGACCCCGAAGTCGCTATCTTCGTCGATGGCGTGTACGCGCCGCGTGCGGAAGGCGCGACGGCCTTGCTGTTCGACCTGGAAGGCATGGAAGTGCTGCGCGGCCCGCAAGGCACCTTGTGGGGACGCAATTCCACCGTCGGCGCACTCAATATGCAAACCGCCAAGCCTGTCATTGGCGACAGCGGCTACAGCTTTGAAACCGGCGTAGGCAGCTACAACGCCATCGGCGCCAAGGGGGCGATCAACATTCCCCTGAGCGACACCATGGCCATGCGCATCGCCTTCGATCATGAGCAGCACGACGGCTACGTGAATTTCCAAACGGCGCCGAATATTTCGATCGCCAGCCAGCAGGCAGCCTACTTCGCGGCCAATCCGACGGCTGCCGCCGCCTCGTTCCAGCCGATCAATTCCAATGACTTCGTCACGCGCGGCCAGAAGTACGATGCGCAAGACCAGTCGGCGGCGCGGTTGAGCTACCTGTGGCAGCCGACGTCGGCCCTGAAGTGGAACGTGTCCCTCGAGGAGTTCATCGACCGCGGCACGCCCAACGAAAACCTGATGCAAGACCCGCGTCCGGGAGAGGATCTGTGGTCGGCCCTGATCATGCAGGCGCCGTCGCTGCATCGCGACTCCACAAACATCCGCAGCCGCGTCGACTGGGCCGTCAACGACAACATGGCGCTGAACTACACCTTCGGCTATGGCATCTACAACGGCAGCTCGACCTTCGACCAGAATGCCGGCGCCAATGTGCCGACTTCCTTCGCCACGGGCGGCAATACCCAGTTCGACAATACCGACAATTCGCACTACGAGAACTACAGCCACGAAGTGCAATTGCAATCGACCGGCAAGCACCAGCTCGACTGGCTGCTTGGCGCATATTACGGCCACGAGAGCAACAGTATCCGCTTCGACATTCCGCAACAGGTGGGCACCACCCAAGGCCCGATCAACTGGATGGGCGTGTTCATCCAGCCCGATGAAACCGTAACGTCCAAGGCAGTGTTTACCCAGGAAACCTGGAACGTGACCGAAGCCGTGCATTTGACTGCCGGCGTACGCTTCACCAAGGACGACAAGGCCAACAACGGCGGCAACGACTACGCCTGGACCTACGATCCCACCCTGCCCAACCTGCCGGTTGAGCCGAGCGGCAATATCAACGTCAATCTCAACAACGGCGTGCCGATCGGCCAGCCGGGGTCCGGCCTCAAGTCGTACGACTTGAACACCGGCACCTACAACGACAGCAAGGCAACGTGGCTGTTGAAGGGCGCCTTCGATCTGGACGCCAACAACATGGTCTACGCCAGCGTTTCCACCGGCTTCAAATCGGGCGGCCTGCAGGACGGCGGTGCTTCGGCCGGTACGGCGGGTGTCTTCGCGCCGGAAACCATCACCAGCTATGAGGTGGGCATCAAGAGTTCGTTCCTCGGCGGACAGATCAAGTGGAACAACGCGATCTATGACGAAGACTTCAAGGATTACCAGTTCGCCAGCGCCGTGACGCTGCCTGGCGGCGGGCACACCCTGAACCTGTACAACGTCGGCGGCACGACGCGCATCGTCGGCCTGGAATCCGAACTGGCGGCCAGGCTGACGCGGGACGACAAGCTGCAGCTCACCGCGAGCTACATCCCCACGGCCACGCTCGGCTCGATGGTGGCGGGCAGCAACGACTACAGCCAGATCATGCCGCCCAATCCTGTCACGGGCGTCAACTCCGAAAGCGTGACCGGCAACCGCATGCCGCACACGCCGAAGTTCAGCACGACGCTGCAGTACCAGCACGTTTTCCACCTCGGCGACGCGACGCTGACGCCGCGCATCAACCTGCACTATGAAACAGAGAGCTGGTTGAGTGTGTTCGACGGCGGCGTGGCAACGGCGAACAACGTGGCCAACAACCCCAACGACCAGCAAAAGGCCTATACGCGTACCGACATCGGCTTGCGCTACAACTCCAGCAAGTCGTGGTACGTCGATGCTTACGTTCGCAACGTGGAGAATGCCAACGTCAAGACGGCGGCGCTGGCGCAGCAATCGTCCAATGGCGTGGTGGTCTGGCAGGCGCAATACCTGCCCCCGCTGACAGCCGGCATCAACTTCGGCATCAGGTACTAGGCGTCCGCCGTAGCGGCACTAGCTTGTAGACGACACGCCTTCCCGGTAAAGCGGGAGGGCGTGTTTTTGCTTTTGTGCCTGGGTTTTCTGTGTATTCGAATCGAACTTGCCACCCAGTCCCGCGTAAAAACTGCGCGGCTTGCGCATTTCCATGTTGTCTTTCTTTCGCACCTCAATTCTGCGAGAGCGGCGATGACGTCTGTCTGAAGCAGGCCAACAAGCAAGCATTGGCGCTTGCAATCAATCCACCGTCAGCTGTCGGTCGATTGAAGCCGCACCTCGAAGCCGCCATTGCCAGAAAAATGTTGCAGGCAACAAAAATTTGATATTCGAATGGTAGCTTTTCAAAACTCGACTGTGTACCTCCATAGGGCCTGCGAGTGAGAGAGCTAAGTTATACTTGCCCCGGAACTGTCAACAAAAACAAATTTTCCCAGGGTGAGAAATGGTATATCGCTTCGTCAAAACGATCGCCGTATCGGCTTGCACCGTCCTGTTGACCGCATGTGGCGGCCAATCTTCGCCAGGTGTCGCAAGCGACGGTGCACAAGACAAGGCTTTGTTCCGGAGCGACAAGGCGGCCGCTTCCAGCTATGCAGCCACGGTCCAGGAACTGTATCTGGCCTACTTCGGCCGCCCCGCCGACCCTACCGGACTGGCCAATTTCGAGAATGCGCTGGCGTCGGCGAACGCTCCCACCGACATCGGCGGACTCGCGGCAGCCTATGCGACAAATCCGGCCGTCAAGAATCTCATCGACAGTTTCGGCACCAGCCAGGAATCGCAGGTCTTATATGGCAACGGCAATGCCACCTCATTCGTAACCGCGGTATTCCAAAACGTCCTGGGACGGCAACCACAAGCCTCCGGACTCAGCTACTGGGCCGGCGCAATCAATAGCGGCGCCCTTAGCCAAGGCGACGCGGCACTCTCGATCATGGCGGGCGCGCGCACCAACACCAGCCCCCAAGGCTTGATCGATGCGCAGTTGATCGCGAACCGTGTTGCAGTGGCCACGCAATTCACCTCGCGTGTTTCCTATTGGGCGCCAAATGGACAATATTCCGGCTCCCTCGCCGCGTCGGTTGCGCGCAACACCATGAACGCGGTGGATTCGACGACGAATGTCGCCGCCTATAACGGCAATGAAGTGGAAACCGCCCTCGATTTTATTTACGTCGATGCGGCAGCCGACGCTGCAGCAGTGCAGGCATCGGGAATCAGCCTGTTTGCCGGCAATATCGGCGAGCCGTATTACTACGGCCCGGGAGCAACCGCATACTTCTATCAAATACTCAGCGTTGCGGTAGATCCGACCGGCAATGTGTACGTGTTGAATTCGGAGGGTGCCCCAAATCAGTCATTGCAAAAATTCTCACCCTCGGGATTTTCGACTGTGCTGACGGCGCAGTCGTTCAGCGGCGCGGCCGTTGACATTTCAGGATTGCGCTCAGTGAGCGTGGACCCGAGCGGGAATGTGTATTTGCTGGGAGCCGCCAGCACCATTCAAAAAATCAGCCCTGCCGGTGTTGCGAGCAATATCGCCCTGCCGCCATCCACCGGCGCCTTGCCCCTTTATATTACCGCGATGACATCCGACACGGCCGGGAATATGTATTTCGCGGATGGCAATAGCTGCGAAATTCTGGCCGTGGCGCCGTCGGGTAACGCCTCGATCTACTCGCAGGCACCCAATTCATGCAACACGCCGGTAGCCATGGCAGTGGACGCAAACGGCTATCTTTACCTGGCCGACGGCAGCAACACGATCATCAAGAGGCCGCCGTCCGGACCTGCTACCGCATTCGCTGGCGGTTCCATTGGACAGGGGACCAACACCCAGCTCTACCAGGTGAAAGGATTGACGATCGATGCGGCTGGAAATTTGTATGCGGCCGACACAACAACCAATATGCTGTACAGGATTACGCCTGCCGGCTCGGTTACCGCATGGGCGGGAAACAGCCGCATTTTTGAGGGCGCCGGTGCGACTTTCAACGGGGAGTATTTGAGTCAACCGCAAAGTTTGGCAATCGACGCCAGCGGAAACATCTACTTGGCCGACGTCGGAAACCGCGCCGTTCGAAAGGTTCAACCCGACGGAGCCATCAGCCTTTTTGCCGGGGTAGAGAATTATTTTTACGGCACGGCTGACGGCATGGGCCCATCCGCCCGCTTCAACGGCGCGGCTGGAATCACGTTCGATTCCGCCGGCAACGCCTATGTGGTCGACGCAGGTAACGGTACCTTGCGCAAAATCACGCCATCGGGCGTCGTATCGACAGTCAAGGGTTCCCCGCTGCTGACGGTTCCGGCGACATTCAACAACCCTAGGAACATCGCTATCGATACAGGCGGCAATATCTATATCGCCGATACCTATGCTGGCGTCGTTCGTAAATTGGCGCCAGACGGAAGCATGACAATTTTCACCGGCTCGCCCACCGCCTCATTTTCCAAGCCGGATGTGGTAGCAACGGACAAGGCCGGCAACGTCTATGCAACCGATAATTGGAATATTCAAAAGATCACGCCGAACGGAGTCGTAACGACTGTCCCCATCAACTATCGCTTGAGGTTGAGCCCTTTTGACATTGCGGCTGACGGAAACGGTAATGTTTATGCATCGGACTGGGGCACAAATGGCGTCTACAGAATTGCGCCGAACGGCGACGCGACCGACGTGTTGGGCAACTCCACGATTGATGGCGGCACCGGAGCGACAGGCGGTTTTAACTATCCCACCGGCCTCGTGGCCGATAGCGCAGGCAACATTTATGTCGCCGATTCCCATGCGGGTAGAATCGTCAAAGTGACACCCTCCGGCGTCGCCACAACTGTCATAGGAAGCAGCCGCGTCACCGCGCAAATCCCGACGCTGGCAAGCGGTTTCGAACCAAATTTCCTGGCGATCGATCCTGCCGGCAATTTGTACGCGACGACAAGAACTGCGGTATACAAGATCAAACTGCCCGCGCAATGAAAGACGCAGGCGCAAGCGCGATGACGAGATCAAGACGCTCGACATACCAGGGCAAACCCGGCAGGCGATGCGGGGCAGCATTGCCTCTTAAACTGCGGCGAGATCGATGGGCATTGCAGGCGCCGACGACGCGCACGGAGGGCGCCCACAGAAACGCACGCCAATTCCGATGCCCGAAGCATGGCGGATTGCGCTGGTTTTCATGATACGATTGATTTGAAAAGGATTTCACATTGATGGCATCAGCTCACGGCTTGGCGCATTGACTTGGCCTTGCCTGCAACCAGCGGAAACCGAATTGACCCCAGAAGACAACCCCGGCCTGCCATCCACGCTGATCGACGTCGCCCGCGAGGCCGGCGTCTCGCCCTCCACCGTTTCGCGCATCTTGAACGGCACCGCGCGCGTCTCCGACGCCAAGCGCGATGCCGTGCTGGCGGCCATCAAGCGCACCAATTTCGCGCCGAACCAGATGGCGCAAGGCCTGAAAAAGGGCCGATCGATGACGATCGGCATCGTGGTGCAGGATATTTCCAGCCCGTTTTTCGACGAAACGCTGCGCGGCGTCGATGATGGCTTGAAGGGCACCGGTTTTACCTCGGTGATCGTGAGCGGACACTGGAATGCGCAGGAAGAATCGGACCGCATCCGCTTGCTGCTGGCGCGCAAGGTTGACGGCATCATCCTCTTGTCGGGGCGCATTTCCGACGAAACCATCCTGCAATTCGCCAACCACCGGCCCATCGTTTCGACCGGGCGCAGCCTGCAGACAAAGAACGCCATCGGCTTCAAGATCGATAACGAATATGGCGCCCACCTCGCGGTGCGCCACTTGATCGAGCTGGGACACAGGCGCATCGCCTTCGTCTCCGGTCCGGCCAGCAACACCGATGCAATGGAACGCTTGGCGGGCTACCAGCGTGCGTTGCGCGAGGCGGACATCGCGCTCGATCAACATTTGATTGCCGAGGGCAATTTCCACGAGGCCAGCGGCCTGCTGGCGGTGAACCGCTTGTTCGAGACGCAGCAGCAATTCACCGCCGTTTTCGCCGCCAACGATTTGAGCGCTTATGGCGTGCGGCTGGGCTTGTATCGCAAGGGCGTGCGCGTGCCGGACGATATCTCGCTGATCGGCTTCGACGATCTGCCCGGCTCGGCCTTCACCGCACCGCCCTTGACCACGGTGCACCAGCCCATCTATGACCTTGGCCGTACCGCGACCACGGCCTTGCTGGCCTTGATCAACGGCGAAACTGCCAGCGGCGACGTGGCGCCGGTTGAGCTGGTGGTGCGCGAAACGACGCGGCGCGTGCGCTAACAAACACCAAAAACAGCTTGGCGCCGCGTCCCGCTGTGCTGCTTACGTTCCCGCAGCCGCTTCCTGCCGCATTGCCGCGACGAAGGCGCGCGCGGCTTCTTCCCAATGTTCCCCATCGAACAGGCCGACCTTGAGCGAGGCCAGGTCCAGCCCGTCTATGCAGCGCACGTTGACGACCCAGCGTGATGGGTCGAGACGGGGCCGCGAGAAGGGATGCACGCCGCAGTGGCGGCAAAAGTAATGCTTGGCCTTCTCAGTGCCGAACTGGTAGAGCATCAAGTCCGCTTCGCCGCTGACGATGCGCAAGGTATCGTCGGTTGCGCCATGCCACAAGGCGCCCTTGCGGCGGCAGATGGAGCAATTGCACTCCATGACGCGGTCGATGGTTGACGTCAATTCGAATTTTACGCGGCCGCAGTGGCAGGAGCCGTGGTGGGTGGTGGGCATGATGTCCTCTCTTGCTTCTGTGAAAAATGCGGAAAAATCAGCGTTGCGCCAGATGCTGCAGGTGGCGATACCCGGCGCGCTGAGCAAACTCGCCGAGCCGCCAGATCCGTTCGTCCACGCCCCAGTAACCGTCGGCGACGTCGATGAATACGCTGGAAATCACGACGCGGCGCGGCGCGCCAGGCAACACTGATTTGATGGCTTCTGCCAGGGCGGCGGCGTAGTGCGCGCGCGGCGTGTCGTCAACCACGCCCGCCGGGAGGTAAATCTGCAGCATTACCGGAATGATGCGTGCAGTCATGTCGATGCCGCCACAGGTCCAGCAGCCGGCGGCGATTTCTTCGAGCATGACCCAGCACAGGCTGCGGCAGGCCGGGTCCTGGGGGATTTGTTCGATGCGCGCGGCGGCTTCGGTGACGCGTGCGGCGAGTTCCGCCTTGGTTGATGCGGGCAGGCAATCTTGCGGAATGCGGATCAGGATATTGGGCATGGTGATTTGCGGTGATTTCGGGTAGGGCAAGTCTGCCTGGCGCACGGCAAGGCGACCATATCCACTTTTGACATTTTTCATGTCAAAATGGACAAATGAAAACCATCCTTGTGTTGGCGCTCGATGGCGTCATGGATTCCAGCATCGCGATCACGGTCGACACCATACGCGCGGCGCGCTTCCTCATGGGCAAGGGCAAGGCGCCGGGCCTGCGCCTCTTGACCGCCGGGCAGCGCAAGACGATCAAGACGGGGGCCGGGATGCGGCTGGACGTCGACATGAGCTTTGCCGAGTTTGCGCGCGGCGGCTGCAAGCCCGACTGGATCATCGTGCCCGGGCTGGGCCTGGCGACGGACCAGGCCATCGGCGGCAGGCTTGCAGATGCGGACATGCAGGCCGCAGCCCGGCTGCTGCGCCAGGCGGCGCCCGCGACACGCATCGGCGCATCGTGTTCCGGCGTGTTTTTGCTGGCGCGCACCGGCTTGCTCGATGGGCGGCATGCGACGATGACCTGGTGGCTCGCGCACCTGTTCCGCGCGCGCCATCCCGAGGTCAAGCTGGACGAATCGCGCATGCTGGTGCGCGACGGCAAATTCCTCACGGCGGGTTCGGCCTTTGCGCAGCTTGACCTGATGCTGGCGGTGATCGGCGACACGGTGGGCAACGACGCGGCCGACCTTTGTTCGCGCTATCTGCTGATCGACGCGCGGCCTTCGCAGGCGCGCTACATGGCGCTGTCGCACGTGCAGCACGTCGATGCGACCGTGCTCGCCGCCGAGCGCTGGATCGACGCGCATCTGGCGGAGCCGATGAGCGTCGTCAGGCTGGCCGAGGCCCTGGCCTTGTCGCCCAAGACGCTGGCGCGCCGCATGGAGGCCGCAATGCAATTGTCGCCGCTGAAGTTCGTCCAGCGGCGGCGCCTGATGCGGGCGGCGCATTTGATCGAGACGACGGCGCTGTCAATCGAAGCGGTGGCGGAGCAGATTGGGTATCAGGATGGGACGGCGTTGCGCAAGTTGATCAAGCGGGAGTTTGGGGTGACGCCGGGGGCGATGCGGGGGTAGTCGGGTTAACTGCGGAGTTAGCCGCCGCGCCGCCTGTCCGGCGGCGCCGGTGGAAAATCAATGTTGCACGGCCGTCTCCGCGCGTAGCTGATCAAGGTCGGCACCATCGCCATTGCACCGATCGCCATCCAGACATAGCTGGCCCAGCTAAAGTGCGAATTGGTCGAGCTGACCGGACCGCCGCCGGCTGCGTTGGTGGCGCATTGTGCGCGATATAGCAGGAAGTCGATCAGCGGCAGCAGGACGAACAGTTCGAGCGGAATGACGACCTTGTCGGTCGAATCGGGCAAGCGGAGCATCACATTGCTGGCGATTTGAGCGACTACATGGCACGTGGCAAGGAAGCTGGAGTTCCAGGTGTGCTCGACTCCCTGGCTGTCGATGGTGGACTCGACTTCGCGGTACAGGGAATGCGCGAAGAAGATTGTGAATACCCCACGCATGACAGCTCGTATATAGGCTCCGGTTCTTGTAGAACCAGCAGATTTTGTACATGCCGAACGTGAACAGATACAGCGCCGCGAATTTGAGCGACGCAACCACATAGAATTCATGCTCGCCGTCGCCCGCGCCGTGCTCGTCGTCGAGACTGGACGCAAGCGGATCATAGACGTTCGACATGTCGCACCCGGAATGTGGTTTTCTTGTGATTTCGGAGGGCATACCGGAAATCAGTCACAGTGAGGAGGTAGACGAAATCGGACCAGGCAATTCGGCCTGCCGCGGAGTAAGTCCCTGAGAGAATTGGGCGATGCTGTGTCACCTGTTGAGACAGGTATCAACTAGCTTCTGATTCGACTTCATCGGGAATTTCAGGAAGATCCTCTCCAATTCTGCCGTCAATAGCGTCACTAAATGCCATAAGTGCGTCGCGCAAAGATACGATGGCGTTTTGTTGCCCCTTTCGCGCCTCGAAAATAGACGCTATCAATTCCTTTTGTACTGAAATATCGTGCGGGAAGACAATTTCAAGATTTTCAAAATCCGCTGGCTGAGTTCGTCTTCGATTACTGTGACCCGTGGTAATTGCCCGAAAGGCGCGTTGGTAGTAGCGGCTTCGGAGCAAGCACCAAAGGAAACCGGGATCGAGATGCGAGAGGGTGTAAAAAATTTTGTGTAAACGGTCATTTGGCAGGAGACTGCCTGTATAAGGGAATCAATGACCACCACAAAGCGCATCAAACGGGCCAAGCCCGATCCTGAACTGGTCAAGTTGGCTGACAGCCTGCTTGCCAATTACACGAAACCCGAAGACCTGATAGGCGAAAACGGCCTGCTCAAGCAGTTGACCAAGATGCTGGTCGAGCGTGCCTTGGAGGTCGAAATGACCGATCACCTGGGTCACGGCAAGAGCGGCGAGGTCACCAACGACACC
>FTKD01004889.1_pt1 | contig 35018 bp, 31 predicted proteins | sample 1658191 | NCBI WGS metagenome assembly FTKD01 (sample SAMEA3914808, study PRJEB12502) | metagenome | biome: forest; material: soil | place: Canada | collected 2011-08-03 | depth 0.3 m
CGCCACGCCGGCCGCGTGCTGGGCATGGGCGACATCGTCGCGCTGGTCGAGGGCGTCACCAAGGGCCTCGACATCGAGGCCGCGCAGAAGCTCGCCGAGAAGGTGCGCTCGGGCAACGACTTCGACCTGAACGACTTCCTGGCCCAGCTGAGCCAGATGAAGAAGATGGGCGGCCTCGCCGGCCTGATGGACAAGCTGCCCACCGAGATGACCGCCAAGGCCGGCCAGCCCGACATGGACAAGGCCGAGCGCGACATGCGCCGCATGGAAGGCATCATCAACTCGATGACCCCGCTCGAGCGCCGCAAGCCCGAGCTGCTCAAGGCCAAGCGCAAGTTCCGCGTGGCCAAGGGTGCCGGCGTGCAGGTGCAGGACGTCAACCGCATGCTCAATCAATATGAGCAGATGCGCGACATGATGAAGAAGATGAGGGGCGGCGGCCTCATGAAGATGATGAAGAAGATGGGCGGCATGAAGGGAATGATGCCCAAGATGTGAGCCCGGCGCGGGCATTCCTCCCGCGCCCTCATCGGTTCAAATCGCGTCGCCAGCAGGGTTCAGCTCCACCGGATAGGATCGCGGCCTCATTCGAACGATCCCCGTTGGAGACCGCCATGCTTCGTCGCCTCAACCCGCTGTTTGCCGCGACCGCCCTGCTCGGGCTCGCCACCACCGCCCACGCCGCGCTCAAGCCGGGCGACGCCGCGCCGCTGTTCACCACCGAGGCGGCGGTCGGCGGCAAGCAGTCGCCGCTGGTGCTGGCCGACGCGCTCAAGAAGGGTCCGGTGGTGCTGTACTTCTTCCCGAAGGCGTTCACCAGCGGCTGCACGCTGGAAGCGCACCTGTTCGCCGACGCCACCGGGAAGTTCGCCGCGCTGGGCGCCACGGTCGTCGGCGTCTCGCACGACGACATCGCCACGCAGGTCAAGTTCTCCAAGGAAGAGTGCCGCGACAAGTTCGCCGTGGCCGCCGACCCCGAGTCGGCCATCATCAAGTCGTACGACGCGAAGATGGCGATGCTGCCGATGTCGGGCCGCATCTCGTACGTGATCTCGCCGGACGCCAAGATCCTCTACGAGTACTCGAGCATGGATCCTGCCGATCACGTGAAGAACACGATGAAGGCCGTCGAGGACTGGCGCGCAAAGCACAAGCAGTAGGCAGCGTGCCCACATGCCCGTCATCCTGCGACTTCGCGCAGGATGACGGCGTCGCTGCGCTATGCCGTTAGTTCAGCAGCGCGCTCGCGAACTCGCGCGCGCTGAAGGTCTGCAGGTCTTCCAGCTTCTCGCCCACCCCGATGAAGTAGACGGGGATGGGCCTGGCGTTCGACTGGGCTGCGCGGTCACGCGACCACAGCGCGATCGCGGCCAGCACGCCGCCCTTGGCCGTGCCGTCGAGCTTGGTCACGACCAGGCCCGTGAGGCCCAGCGCGGCGTCGAAGGCCTTCACCTGCTCCAGCGCGTTCTGGCCGGTGTTGCCGTCGATCACCAGCAGCACCTCGTGCGGCGCCGTGCCGTCGGCCTTGGTGATCACGCGCTTGATCTTCCTCAGCTCCTCCATCAGGTGCAGCTGCGTGGGCAGGCGCCCCGCGGTGTCGGCGATCACCACGTCGCAGCCGCGCGCCTTGCCGGCCTTGACCGCGTCGAACGTGACCGACGCCGGATCGCCGCCCTCCTGGCTGACGATCTCCACCTGGTTGCGGTCGGCCCACACCTCGAGCTGCTCGCGCGCGGCCGCACGGAACGTGTCGGCCGCGGCCAGCAGCACCTTGCAGCCGGCCTCGGCCAAGTGGCGCGTGAGCTTGCCGATGCTGGTGGTCTTGCCGGCGCCGTTGACGCCCGCCACCATGATCACCGTGGGCTGGTGCTCGCCCACCATCAGCGAGCGCTCCAGCGGCGAAAGCAGGTCGACGATGGCGTTGGCCAGCAGGCCCTTGACCTGCGCCGGCTCGGTGACGCCCGCGGTCTTCACGCGCTGCTTCAGGTCCTTGAGCAGGTGCTCGGTGGCCCGCACGCCGGCATCGGCCATCAGCAGCGCCGACTCGAGTTCCTCGTACAGCTCGTCGTCGATGCGCGCGCCGCTGAACACCTGCGCGATGCCGGAGCCGGTGCGCGCCAGTCCCTTGCGCAGGCGCTGGAACCAGGCCTCGCGCGGCGCCTCGGCCACCGGGGCCGGCGCGGGCGCCACGACCGGCGCGGGCGGCGGCGCCACGGGTTCGGGCGCCGCGGGTGTGCCGGTGAAGACGCGCTTGAGGAAGTCGAGCGGGGCGGCGGCCGGCTCGGCGGCGGGTGCGCTCACGGGCGCGGGCGCGCTCGCCGGCGGCTCGACCGTCGGCACGACGTCCGGCATGCGCTGCGTCTCCCACGGGGAGCCGGCATCGGTTTTCTTGCGGAAGAAGCTGAACATGGAGGAAGTGGATCTCTCGAAGCGGGCCGGAGACCGCGGCCGCCGGGGCGTCCCACGGGGGGACGCACGAGGCTCTATGGTCAGGGCAGACGGGCGCACTGCAAGCCCGAAAGGCCTTTTTCGACATTGTGCCGGCAACCTCTTCCCTATCGGCCAAAAAGTTGCATATAATGGCAGGCTTGGCGCTTTAGCTCAGCCGGTTAGAGCGACGGAATCATAATCCGCAGGTCCGGGGTTCGAATCCCTGAAGCGCCACCAAACCCGAAGGCCCCGTAGAAATCGCAACCAACGCGAGCATTCACGGGGCCTTCACCGTTTGTGGTCACCACCTTGGAAGTACACGCCGCGGCGTGCCGCGAAGATTGGTCCCGCGTCAATGAAAATGGCCCGCTGCGAGCGGGCCATTCCTGTTCCGGGGCCAACCCCCATCAGGGCCGGCGCAGGATCATCAGGCTTGGCGGCGACGACGCGCGGCGAAACCCAGCAGGCCGACGCCGGCCAGCATCAGCGACAGTTCCGAGCCTTCGGGAACGGCGCTCAACGAGTAGTTGATGGTGCCGCTCCAGTTGCGGTCGGCCAGCGTGTTGTCGAAGAAGCCGTAGTTTCCGGTGCCGCCGTTGAACGTCAGGTCGGCGTTCGAGAACGTCGTGACGCCGTTGTTGTAGTTCAGGTAGCCGCCGAAATCGAACACGTAGATCGCGTCGGTCTGGCCGGCGCCGATCGTCAGGCCGCCGATGGCGAGCGTGTCGATGGTGCTGCTCGTCACGCCGCTGCCCAATTGCGTCCAGGCCGACTGGTTCGTTTCGAAGCCCGAATACGTGCCGGTCTTGTAGTAGATGTCGAAGGTGCCGGGGGCGCCATTGACGGTGAAGCTGTCCAGCGTGACGGCTGACGAACCGGCGGTCAGGTCGAAGTACATGCCCTGACGGCCGTAGTTGTCGGTGGTGAAGCTGGTGGTGAGCGAACCCGCCGAAGCTGCGACGGTGGCGAATGCGAGGCCGAAGGCCGCGACGAGAGTCTTGATTTGCATGATGTCCAGTGTGATCGTCGATTGAAGGATCGTGGATCGGGCAACGGACGACGCAGGCCGACTACCCGCTTCCTCCGAAGGCTCGAACGAGGACCCGATACCCCGACAGGTGTCGAGGCATCCAGCCGACCGATGCACACTGCGCGACGATACATGTTGATACACGTGTTCAGCGAATGGGCGCGTGCACAAAGTCACACATCCGTTGCCCTTGGAGCAGACTGAATGCAACCTGCTGTTTCGCTGGTTCATCGGGTTGTTGATGGATGACGCGGTATGGGTGCGCACGGTGCAGCGCGTTCGCGATGAGCTCCATCGCATTGCGCGTTGGGTTCGCGCGTCCGGGCATCCGGGCATCCGGGAGAATTTGGCGCGCCTCGCCGGATACATAATTCATATTTCCAGTATTCTGGTATATTGCATAAATGAACGAAGACCAAGTCGTCAAGGCGCTCGCAGCCCTGGCCCATCCGGTGAGGCTCAAGGCCTTCCGTGCGCTCGTGGTCTCCGGGCCGCAAGGCCTGACGCCCGGAGTCATGCAGGAAGGGTTGGGCATCCCGGCCACCACGCTGTCCTTCCACCTGAAGGAACTCGCCTCGGCCGGTCTCGTGACCCAGGAACGCGCCAGCCGCAACCTGCTCTACCGGGCAGCCTATGAACAGATGAACGGCCTGCTCGGCTACCTCACCGAGAACTGTTGCGCCGGCGCGGCCTGCGCCCTGCCCTCGTCGTCGGCAGCCTGCTGCTGACTCTTCCATCGTCAAGGAGATCGTCATGAAGCGTTTCCACATCCACGCCCACGTCGCCGACCTCGAGGCGAGCATCGCCTTCTACTCGAGGATGTTCGCGGCCGAGCCGACCCGCATCGAAGGCGACTACGCGAAATGGATGCTCGACGACCCGCGCATCAACTTCGCGATCTCCACCCGCGGCAGCAAGCTCGGCGTCGATCATCTCGGCATCCAGACGGACACCGAGGCGGAACTGGTCGCCCTCAAGGCGCAGGCCGAAGCCGCGGATCTGACGCTGCTGGACGTGGGCGAGACCAATTGCTGCTACGCGCGCAGCGACAAGTACTGGGTCACCGATCCGCAAGGCATCGCCTGGGAGCAGTTCCACACGCTGGGCGACATTCCCGTGTTCGGCGATGCCTCGTCCGCAGGCCAGGAGGCGGCGGCCGCATGCTGCGCGGGCAACGCGCCGCGCGGCAAGGCCATCGGCATCCCGGTCGCGGGCGCGGCCGACGCATCGTGCTGCTGAACGGCACGGACGACGTCGAGGCCGAAGGCGTGTTCACCATGCCGCGCAAGCTGTTCGCCGAGGGGCTGGGGACGGCATTGCTGCTCGCGATCGTCATCGGCTCGGGCATCATGGCCGAGCGCCTGGCAGGCGGCAACGTCGCCCTCGCGTTGCTGGCCAACACGCTGGCCACCGTCGGCGGCCTGGTCGTGCTCATCGAGGTGTTCGGCCCGGTCAGCGGCGCGCACTTCAATCCGGCGGTGTCGCTCGTGATGGCCCATCGAGGGCAGCTGGCGTGGACGCTGCTGCCGCCCTACGTGGCCGTGCAGCTCGTGGGCGCGATGCTCGGGGCCTGGCTGGCGCACGCGATGTTCGACATGAGCCTGCTGCAGTTCTCCACCAAGGTGCGCGGCGGCACCGGCCAATGGATCGCCGAGGGCGTCGCGACCTTCGGCCTGCTGCTGGTCATCCTGCGCGCGCCCGCGACGCGCGTCTCCGCCCTGGTCGCGGCCTGGATCGGCGCGGCCTACTGGTTCACGGCGTCGACGTCCTTCGCCAATCCGGCCGCGGTCTTCGGCCGGATGTTCAGCGACAGCTTCGCCGGCATCGCGCCGTCCAGCGCCCTCGCCTTCGTCGGCGCGGAGCTGGCGGGCGCGGCCGTGGCGGTCGCGGTGCACCGGTTCTTCGCGCCGACGCCCGGCTCGCCAAGCCCCCATCCCACCATCGCCGAGAAGCGTCATGCCTGAAGTCACGATCTTCCACAACCCGGCCTGCGGCACCTCCTGCAACGTGCTGGGCCTCATCCGCCACGCCGGCATCGAGCCGGTGGTCATCGAGTACCTGAAGACACCTCCGTCGCTGGAGACGCTGCGCGAACTCGTGGCGGCGATGGGCACCGGCGTGCGCCCGCTGCTGCGCGAGAAGGGCACGCCCTACGCGGAGCTCGACCTCGGCAACGCGAAGTGGAGCGACGACGACCTGCTTGCCTTCATCGTCGAGCACCCGATCCTCATGAACCGCCCGGTCGTCGTGACGCCGCTCGGCACGAAGCTGTGCCGCCCGTCCGAAGCGGTGCTGGATCTGCTGCCGGTCGGCAAGCTGCCGCCCTTCACGAAGGAAGACGGCGAGGTTGTCGAGGACACCGGGGCGCGCCGCGCCTGAGGTGCAGGGGACGCCATGCGCATCCGCATCGCCACGCCCGCCGACGCCGAAGCCATCGCCGCGATCTACGCGCCCGTCGTGCGCGACACCGCCATCTCGTTCGAACACGAGCCGCCGTCAGCCGACGACATGCGCGCCCGCATCGCCTCGACGCTCGTGCGCCTGCCCTGGCTCGTCTCCCTTGACGGTGATGACCGGGTCGACGGCTACGCCTACGCCGGCAGGCACCGGGAACGCGCGGCCTACCAGTGGTCGGTGGACGTGACCGCCTACGTGCGCGAAGACGCGCGCGGCCGCGGGATCGGCAAGCGACTCTACGCGCGACTGTTCGACGAGCTTGTCCGGCTCGGATACTTCCAGGCGTTCGCGGGCATCGCGCTGCCCAACGCGGCCAGCGTCGCGCTCCACGAATCCCTCGGCTTCGAGCCGCTGGGCGTGTACCGCAAGGTGGGCTTCAAGCGAGGCGCCTGGCGCGACGTCGGATGGTGGCAGAAGGAACTCCAGGCACCGGCGATCGCGCCCGCCGCGCCGCTCCCCTTCGCGGGCGGTTCACCGGCGCCGTCGGTCCGACCCTGAGACACGCGCCGCCACGGGGTCCGGTTTGGGTCTACATTGGCGAACGTACTTGCGCCAGCGCCCCTTTCCCCAGGAGACAGCCCCGATGTCCGCCACCAAGAACTTCGCCTCCCAGGCCGACCTCGAGGAGAAGAAGGTCACCTTCAGCCAGCTCAGCGAACATGCGTGGGCCTATACCGCGGAAGGCGACCCGAACACCGGCATCATCATCGGCGACGACGCCGTGCTGGTGGCCGACACGCAAGCCACTCCCGCGATGGCCGCCGACGTCATCCGCCGCATCCGCGAGGTGACCGACAAGCCCATCAAGTACGTCGTACTCACCCACTACCACGCGGTGCGCGTGCTGGGCGCGAGCGCCTACCAGCCCCAGCAGGTCATCGCCAGCCAGGACACCTACGACCTGATCGTGGAACGCGGCGAGGCCGACAAGGCCAGCGAGATCGGCCGCTTCCCGCGCCTGTTCCGCGACGTCGAGACGGTGCCCGCCGGCCTCACGTGGCCCACCCTCACCTTCCAGAACAAGATGACGCTGTGGCTGGGCAAGCTGGAGGTGCAGTTGCTGCAACTGGGCCGCGGCCACACCAAGGGCGACACGGTGGTGTGGCTGCCGCAGGAGCGCACGCTGCTGTCGGGCGACCTGGTCGAGTTCGACGCCACGCCCTACGCCGGCGACGCCTACTTCAGGGACTGGCCGCAGACACTCGAGAACGTCGCCGCGCTCAAGCCACTGGCGCTCGTGCCGGGCCGCGGCCCCGCGCTCAAGGGCGAGGTCCAGGTGGCCGAGGGCCTGCGAGCGACGGCGGGCTTCATCGCCGACGTGCGCGCATCGGTGGAGGCCGGTGTCGCCGCGGGCAAGGACCTCAACGCCGTCTACAAGGACACCTACGCGAAGCTCAAGCCCAAGTACGCAAGCTGGGTGATCTTCGACCACTGCATGCCCTTCGACGTCACGCGCTGCTACGACGAGGTGACGCAATACCCCGACCCGCGCGTCTGGACAGCCGAGCGCGACCGCCAGATGTGGGAGACGCTGGAAGGCTGAGGCACGCGGAGGCAGGCATGCGATTGAACGAACTCGCCGATCGCCCAGGCGCCGCGATCGACTACCAGAAGCTGGTCTTCCACTACCAGCCCAGCCCCGATCAGGCGGCGCCGCAACCGGTGCGCCGGCCGGTTGCGATCGTGGGCGCCGGGCCCGTCGGTCTCGCGCTGGCGATCGACCTCGCGCAACGCGGCGTACCCGTGGTGGTGCTGGACAACGACAACACGTTGTCCACCGGCTCGCGCGCGATCTGCTTCGCCAAGCGCACGCTGGAGATCTTCGACCGCCTGGGCTGCGGCGACCGCATGGCCGCCAAGGGCGTGTCGTGGAACGTCGGCAAGGTGTTCTTCCGCGACGCGCAGGTCTACGCCTTCGACCTCCTGCCTGAGGCGGGACATGCGCGTCCCGCGTTCGTGAACCTGCAGCAGTACTACGTGGAAGGCTTTCTCGCCGAGCGCTGCGCGCAGTTCCCGCTGATCGAGGTGCGCTGGAAGAACGCGGTGAGCGGCGTGGAGCCGCACGACGACCACGTGCTGCTCACCATCGACACGCCCGACGGCCCGTACCGCCTGGCCGCCGGCCATGTGGCCGCCTGCGACGGCAGCCGCTCGTCGGTGCGCCGCCTGATGGGCCTCGAATCGAAGGGGCGCACCTTCCGCGACCGCTTCCTGATCGCCGACGTGCGCATGAAGCACGAGGCGCCGGCCGAGCGCTGGTTCTGGTTCGACCCCGAGTTCCATCCCAACCAGAGCGTGCTTCTGCATCGCCAGCCCGACGGCGTCTGGCGCATCGACTTCCAGCTCGGGTGGGACGCCGATCCGGAAGTGGAGAAAACGCCGGAGAAGATCCTTCCGCGGGTCAAGGCGTTGCTGGCGCACTCCGCGATGAAGGACACGGCCTTCGAGCTGGAGTGGGCCAGCGTGTACACCTTCTCGTGCCAGCGCATGGACAGCTTCCGCCACGGCCGCGTGCTGTTCGCCGGCGATTCGGCGCACGGCGTCTCTCCGTTCGGCGCCCGCGGCGCGAACTCCGGAGTGCAGGACGCCGACAACCTCGCATGGAAGCTCGCCGCCGTCCTGCGGCACGGCGCGCCCGACGCGTTGCTCGACACCTACGCCCGCGAACGCGAATTCGCGGCCGACGAGAACATCCGCCATTCGACGCGCGCCACCGACTTCATCACGCCCAAGAGCGAGGTGAGCCGCCTGTTCCGCGACGCGGTGCTGGAGCTCGCGAAGACGCAGCCGTTCGCGCGCTCGCTGGTCAACAGCGGACGGTTGTCGACGCCATCGACGCTGCACGGCTCCTCGCTCAACACGCCCGACGCCGATGCGTTCGACGGCGCGATGGTGCCCGGTGCGCCGGCCGCCGACGCGCCGGTCACGACGCGCGACGGCCACGCGTCATGGCTGCTGCACGAACTGGGCGACGGCTTCACGGTGCTGGTCGCCGGCACGCCGCCCGGCGCGCTCGCGACCATCGACGGCCGCGGCCTGTCCGTCAAGGTGGTCGCGGTCTCGGCCGAAGGGGGCGACCTGAACGACACGACCGGCCTGCTCGCGTCCCGCTACGACCTGCAACCCGGCACGGTCTACCTGCTGCGCCCCGATCAGCACGTGTGCGCCCGCTGGCGCGCCGCCGATGCCGACACCGTCGCCGCCGCCATCCGCCACGCACTTGCGATCGCCTGAGGATTCGCCATGCCCCTGATCACCCAGCCCCACCTCGATTCGCCAGACGACTTCTACGAGGCGCTGATCGATGCGCACCGCGACCTCACGGCGGAGGCCAGCCACGCGCTCAACGCGCGCCTCGTGCTGGTCCTGGCCAACCACGTCGGCTCGCGCGACGTGCTGGCCCAGGCGCTGGCCGCCGCGCGCGGCGACGCCTCGTCCAAGCCTCGCGTGTAGCACGACCTCGCTGGAGGTGCGCCGCGGGCGGGAAAACCGGGGCTGGGCCGAGTGCCGCGCGATGGCATGATCGCGCCACTGTCGAGCAGCCTCCGGGCATCACCCTCCCTCCCGTGCGACCGTCGTCCTCGCCCTCCCGCGCCGCGGCGCTCAGGCTCAGCCTGGGCGTGGCGGCCGTGCTGCTGATCGCCGCGCTCGCCGACCCTTCGGGCATCTTCGCCTGGGTCGGATGGACCGGCTCGCCGGTCGCGGCCATGTGGTGGTGGGCGCCCTACGTCGTGCAGGTGCCGGCGATCCTGGCGATCGTCCATGTGGGTGCGCTCTGGAGCGCCTCCGGGGCCGCGTTCTCCCGATCGCGCATGTTCTTCGGCGGCTGGGCGCTGGCCACCCTCGCCGCCGGCATCGGCGCGGTGCTGCACACGCTGTGCGTGCTGCTTCCCCTGGCCTGGCGCGGCGTGTACGCGATCGGCTGGGGCCCCACCTGGGGCTTCGTGCTCTGGAGCAGCGGGTACGCCGCGCTGAAGATGGCGCTGGTCAGCTGGCTGCCCGCGCTGCTGGCCAGCGTGGGGCTGCGCGAGCCGGCGGGCGTCGTTTCCGCGCGCCCGCCGCCGGACGTCGCGACACGGGAGCGCCTGGGCACCGGCCTCGCGGCGCTGGCCGTCGCGCTGCTGGGCCCGTGGCTGGCAGCGCATTGGTGGCAAGGCGGGCCGCTCGGCTTTACCCGCGACGCGGGCGCGCCGCTCCTGGCACCGACGCCGGCGAGCGGCGCGGGCCTCGCGGCGCTCGCCCTCGCGGTGCTCGCGGCCCTGCTGCGCCGGGGCCTCGCGCGCCGCCTCGCCGACGCGCCGCTGGACGATGCGCGCGCGACCTTCGCCGCCGGCGCGACCGCTGGCGTCGGCGCCGTCGCCGGACTGCTGCTCGTCCAGGCGCTCGCCCTGCTCCCGTCGCTGCGAGCCCACGCCGCGCACCCGGACTCGTGGTGGATGCCCACGCTGTTCGTCCGCGCCGTGGATGCCGCATCGTTCGCGCTGGTCGTGGCCCTCGTCGCGGGCGCCAGCGCCGTGGTGGCGGGCACTCTGCAGCGCGCGTGCTCGCGGCGCACCGATGGTGCGCTCCGCATCGCCGGCGTGGTGGCCTTCCTGGCGGCGCTGGGCATCGAATACGGCGCGCCCGCGCCGCCGGCGGCCGCGGCGATGGCGGCCATCGCGCAACCCTCGTCCGCGGATGCCGGCGCGCCGTCGCCCCTGTCCGTGCGCAGCGGACCCGCCGGCCCGCAGATCGTCGACGCCAGCGGCGCGCGGGTCACGCTGCGCGGCGTCAACATCAACCAGCTGGGCGAGTACTTCCGGCGCGACCCGGCGCTGCCCGCGGTGCAGCCGCTCGCCGAGCAGGACTTCGCCGACATCGCCGCGCTGGGCATGAACGTGGTGCGCCTGACGCTGTCGTGGTCGCTGCTGGAGCCCGAGCGCGGCCAGGTCTCGCGGGCCTACCTGGATCGAATCCGCCAGGCGCTGGCGTGGGCCCGGACGCATCGGGTGCGCGTCCTGTTGGACATGCACCAGGACGGCTGGGGCGCGCACGTGGCCGCGCCGCCCGGCACGCGCTGCCGCGCGGGCACCGAGCCCATGACCGGGTGGGACGGCGCGCCGGCCTGGGCCACGCTCGCCGACGCCACGCCGCCCTGCATGGTGACGGGCCGCGACCTCGCGCCCAACGTCTCGCGCGCCTTCCAGTCGTTCTACGTCGACCGCGACGACATCCAGTCGCACCTGGTGCATTGCTGGCAGGTGCTTGCCGCCGAGTTCGGCGACGACGCCACCGTGGCCGGCTACGACCTGCTCAACGAGCCCAACTTCGGCGAGTCGCCGCCGCTCGCCTCGACCCTGCTGCTGGCCAACTACCACGCGCGCAGCATCGCCGCGATCCGCGCGGGCGAGGCGCAACGCCCCGGCGGCTTCGCCCACCTGGTGCTGATCGAACCCAGCATCATCTGGAGCGGCTTCGGCATCGACAACCTGCCGCCGCGCGGCTTCACCGCCGACACGCAGCTGGTGTTCTCGCCGCACCTGTACAACGAGTCCATCACAGCCGACCAGGACTTCGGCCTGACGCTGGTGTCGGTGGAGCGCGGCGTCGCGCTGGCCCAGGCCGCCGCGGCGCAGCTCGGCGCGCCGCTGTGGATCGGCGAATGGGGCTACTTCCGCGCGCCGGCGCTCGACGCGCCGCTGATGCTGCGATCGGCCGACGCCGAGGACACATCGACGATGGGCTCCACGTTCTGGGTCTGGAAGCAGGGCTGCAGCGACCCGCACGTCTGGCCCGGCGCGGTGGCCGGCAACGTGCGGCTGCTGTCGTGCCCGCAGGGCGCCGACATCGGCACCGCCACCGCGCTCACGCGCGTGCTGGCGCGGCCGTACGTGCGCGTGTCCGCCGACGCCGGCGCGCGCCTGCTCGCGAGCGCCGACCGGCTGGTGCTGGAGGGCGCCGGCGCCGGCCACGGCTGCGCGCTGCAACTGTGGGTGCCGGGCGATGCGGCGCCACAGGTCACGGCGGTCGCCGGCATGAGCGTGCCGCGGCTCACGCGCCAGGCACCCGGCAGCGCCTCGCTGGGCACGAGCGGCGGCTGGCTGGTCGACGCGTGCCTGGCCGGCGGACCCTGGCGACTGCAGCTGCGACGTTGACATGCCGGCGCCGCATGTCGGCGCGCCGTCCTGTCAACGGTTTGAAAATGCGCTTCTCCGGCGCGACGCGCCGAGTGCGCTCTTCAGGTGCCGTCCAGCGCGGTATTGACCGTCTCGACGAACAGCCCCGGCTCCACCGGCTTGGACAGCAGCGTCACGCCCGAAGGCAGCCCGCCCAGCCTGGCGACGTGGGCGGCCGAATGCGCGGACACCGCCACGATGGCCGGCGGCCGCGCCGCGCCCTGCGCGGACAGGTGGCGGATCATCTCGACGCCGTCCATGTGGGGCATCGTGATGTCGGTGACGATCAGGTCGGGCATCGCCTTGCCCACCTCGATCAGCGCATCGAAGCCGTTGGGCGCGACGACGATGCGGGCCCCGGGCACGGCGATCTCCACCAGCGCGCACAGCAGGTCGCGGTCGTCGGCGTTGTCGTCCACCACCAGCACCGAGAACGGCACCAGCGCCTCGGCCGCGGCGGCATCGGTGGCCTCGCCACCGCGCTGCTGCATCTGGGCACGGATGAAGACCTCGGCGCTCTCGGCGTCGATGCGGCGATGGCCGCCCACGGTCTTCCAGGCCTTCAGGTGCCCGAGGTCGACCCAGCGCTGGACCGTGGGCACCGACACGCCGAGCCGGCGCGCCAGGTCGGCCGTGGAATAGGAAGGCGGACCCTGCGATGGACGGGAACTGGGCATCGCGGCAGTTTAGCCAGAACGCCGCGGCGCACGCACGATTTCGTGCATCAGGGGGTCGCGCGTTCAGGGGAGGCCATGTATTCGGCCAGGACGGCGTCCACTTCGCGTTGCATCGCGTCCATGCGATCGAGCAGGCCGCGCCAGCGTTCCGGGGCGCCGAGATCGATCGCGTCGTGCAGTTCGCGCGCCAGCTCGGCCAGGGCCGGCGCGCCGATCATGGCCGCGGTGGACACGAGCGTGTGGGCGGCGCGCGCGCCGGCCTCCAGCTCGCCGGCCTCCAGCGCGGTGCGTACCTCGTTGCCGGTGGCGGCGCGCTGCTTCAGGTAGCGGCCCAGGATCTTTTCGTACAGCTCCGGCCGGCCCAGGCAGCGACGCAGGCCCAGCGCCGTGTCCACCAGCGGCCCGGCGTCGGCGGCGCTCGCCACGGGCGTCACGGACGTGGTCGCCGCCACGGGCGTGAGCCAGCGCAGCATCGTCTCGAACAGCCGCGCCGGCTCGAACGGCTTGGTGACGTGGTCGTTCATGCCGGCGGCGCGGCTCTTCTCGCGGTCGCCGGCCATCGCGTGCGCCGTCATCGCGATCACGGGCAGGTGGGCCAGCGCCGCGTTCGCGCGGATCAGGCGCGTGGCCTGCAGGCCGTCCATGCCGGGCATCTGGATGTCCATCAGCACGAGGTCGAACGCCGCCGCGGCCAGGCGGTCCAGCGCCTGCTGGCCGTTGTCCGCCAGCGTGACCTCCATGCCGGCCACGTCGCACAGCAGCTCGGTGGCCACGAAGCGGTTGAGCTCGTTGTCCTCCACCAGCAGCACGCGGCGGCCGCGCAGCGCTGCCGGCGCACCGTCGCCGGCCGGCGCCGCCGCGAGCCCGGCCGCCGGCGCCGGCGGCGGGCCGCCGCGTTGCGGCCCGCAGGCGCCGTTGATCGCGTCGAGCAGCGTGGAGGCGCTCACCGGCTTGGCCAGGCAGCCGGCCAGGCCCTGCGTGGCGGCCTCGCGCACGATGTCCTCGTCGCCGTAGGCCGTCACCAGCAGGATGGCCGGCGCCGCGCCGGGCAGCGGGTCGTCGCGCAGCCGGCGCGCCACGTCGAAGCCGTCCATGCCGGGCATGCGCCAGTCCAGCAGCACCAGGTGGTACGGATGGCCGACGCCCGCGGCACGGCGCAGCTCCGCCAGGCCCGCGGCCCCGCTTGCCTCCACCACCGGCGCGTAGCCCAGCAGCACCAGCAGGTCGTTGAGGATCTCGCGCGAATTGGCGCTGTCGTCCACCACCAGGATGCGCAGGTCGCGGTGCGCACCGGCCCGCGGCAGCCGCGCGGCCTGGGCCGGGGCGCCCACGCCGAAGCGCGCGGTGAAGTGGAAGTCGCTGCCAACGCCGGGCTGGCTGTCGACGCCGATCTCGCCGTCCATCATCTCGACGAGCGTGCGGCAGATGGCCAGGCCCAGCCCGGTGCCGCCGTACTCGCGCGTGCTGGACGCGTCCACCTGCGAGAACGGCCGGAACAGCGCAGCGATCTGTCCGGCGGTCAGGCCGATGCCGGTGTCCTTGACGGCGAAGCGCAACGTCACCGACGCGCCGTCGCTCGCCAGGTTCTGCACGGTGACGACGACGATCTCGCCGGTCTCGGTGAACTTCACCGCGTTGCCGCACAGGTTGACCAGCACCTGCAGCAGCCGCATCGGGTCGCCCACCAGCACCGGGGGCACGTCGGGCGCGGTCTTCAGCAGCAGCTCCAGGCCCTTGCGCTGCGCCTTCAGGCCGATCAGCGATGTGAGGCGCTCGAACACCTCGTCGAGCGAGAAGTCGCGCGCGGCCAGCACGAGCTTGCCGGCCTCGATGCGGGAGAAGTCGAGGATGTCGTCGATGACCACCAGCAGCGACTCGGCCGCCGAGCGCACCCTGGCCAGGTAGCCGCGCTGCCTGTCGCTCAGCTCGGTGCGCAGCGCGAGGTCGGTCATGCCCAGGATCGCGTTCATGGGCGTGCGGATCTCGTGGCTCATGTTGGCCAGGAACTCGCTCTTGGCGCGCGTGGCCGACTGCGCCCCGCCGAGCGCCGACTCGAGCGCGTGGCGCTGGCCCTCCACCGCGTCAAGGGCGGCGCGCAGGCGCAGCCGCATGCGGTCGACGGCCTGCAGGATCTGGTCGAACTCGTCGCCGCCGCCGTCGTGCGCCACCGGCGTGCGCGTGTCGCCGGCGCCGATGCGGTCGAGCGCCGCGCCGATCTCGTCGACGCGGGCGACGATGGGCTTCATCAACCCGCGCCGCACGATCACGAACATGGCGAAGGCCAGCGCCAGCCAGCCCACCAGCATCGCGGCGCGCACGCGGTCGACGAAGGCGGTCGCGGCGGCCTCGCGCTCCGCGTTCTCGCGCCGCGCGGCGGCCACGGTGAACTCGATCCGGTCGCGGTGCTCGGCGAACAGGGGCTGCAGCGTGTGGGCCAGCAGCTCGCGCGCGGTGCCGATGTCGTTGCGGTGCAGCGCGGGCAGCAGGTCGCGGTCGACCACCTCGTAGTACGTGGCCGCGGGCGCGAAGGCCTCGTCGACCAGCGCCGAGCGCACGGTGCCCGCCGGCAGCGCGCGCGCCCAGTCGTCGTGGCGCGCGTCGAACTCCTGCTCGCGCTCGCGCAGGCGCGACTCCAGCAGGCTCACGCGGGCGGTGTCGCCATGGGCCTGCGCGTCGATCAGCTCGAACACCGCCAGGTGGCTCTCGACGATGTACAGCGGCGGCGGGAGGATGTCGGCGACGACGGCCTGGCCGCTGTCGATGGCCTTGTACAACGGGCCGTTGATGCGCACGTGCTCGAACGCCTGGTCGAGCCCCACCAGCACCGCCAGGGTCACGGCCACCATCCCGACGTTGAACACGAGCAGCTTCGTGCGAAGGGGCAGGCGGCCAGGATGCATGCGGGATCCTCCGTCGGTGGGAGCGTTCGAACCTAGCGCGCGGCGCGGCGCCGCTGGTAGGCGTCCAGCTGGATGAACGCGGCGTCGACCAGCGGCGTGGGCAGGCCCGCGCGCCGCGCCCGCGCGCGCAGGTCGCCCAGGATCTGGTCGGACTCGACGCGCTCGCCGGCCACGAGGTCGCGGTACATCGACGAGGTGAGCGACGAGCCCGGCGCCGTCAGGTGGCCCAGCATGGCGTCGACCGAGTTCGGGCTCGGCGCGCAGCCCGCCGCCGCCGCCACGGCCGCGACCTCGTCGAAGAAGGCGCGCACGAACGCGGCGCCGCCGTCGGTGGCCGCGATCTCGCCGACGTTGCTGCGCGCCAGCGTACAGATGCCGCCGAGCGTGGCCAGCAGGATCCACTTGTCCCACAGGCCTTGGGCGATGCGCGGGCTCAGCTGCACGTCGAACCCGGCGTCGCTCATGAAGGCGTGAGCGCCTCGATGCGCGCCGTGTGGCGGCCGTCGAGCTCGCCGTAGACCAGTTCGTGCATCGGCGACAGGTGCGCGATGCGGCCCTCGGCGTCCAGCGTGGTCGACACGCGGCAGACGCCGCCCACCACGCGCTGCGGCCCGAAGCGCGCCTGCAGGTCGTCGATGTGCCGCATGCCGTTGAGGACGGGCAGGATCAACGTGTCGGGGCCCACGGCGGGCGCGAAGTCCTCGATGGCCACGGGCAGCGCGAACGCCTTCACGGTGACCAGCACGATGTCGTAGTGCCGCTCGATGGCGCCGGCCTGCACCAGCCGCGGCTCGACCTCGAAGTCGCCCAGCGGGCTGACGACCCGCAGGCCCGTCCCGCGCAGCGCGGCCGCGCGCGCGGGACGCACGAGGAAGGTGACGTCGCGCCCGGCCTGCACCAGGCGCGCACCGAAGTAGCCGCCGGTGGACCCGGCGCCGACGATCAGGATCTTCATTCGCGCACGCTCCCAAAGCCTCTCAGCGAATCTGTAAGTATCGAGCATCGGCGGCCGGCGTGCGGCGCGGCGCGCCGGCGGAGCCAGCTCGCGTGACAATGCACGCCTCGCCCACCTCGACCGTCCGGCTTGTCCAACCTCCTGCGCCTGTCGTTCCGGCAGACCCTGTTCGCCGCCTTCCTGCTGATCGCCGGCCTGCTCGCGGCCGCGTCGCTGGGCGGCCTGTTCACGCTGGAGCGCGTGATGGCGCAGAGCCGCGCGGCCACCGAGAGCGCGTCGCTGCTGACCGTGGACGCCCGCCAGCTGGTGGACCTGCGCGTGGCCATGGAGCGCAGCGCGCGCCAGTACATCGTGCTCGACGACCCGTCGCTGCTGCGCGGCTTCACGCAGGCCGCCGACGACGCCACGCGGCTGCTGGGCGAGATGCGCCGCCACGAGCTGCCGCCCGAGCTCGCGGCCCAGTGGCTGGCGCAGCTGCCGCCCATCAAGGAGGGGCTCGGCGGCCCCAAGGCCTCGATCCAGCAGCGCCAGGACGCGCTCGACACCCAGTTCCGCGCGCTCGACCGCCTCAACGGCCAGATCGCCGAGGCCGTGCGGCGCAACGGCGAGGCGCGCAACGCGGCGTTGCAGGCCCAGCTGGAGGACGGCCGCGCGTCGGTGGGCACGCAGGTGCTGGGCGCCATCGTGCTGGCGGCGCTGCTGGCGCTGGCCTTCGGCGTGTGGCTCACGCGCCCGCTCAAGCGCCTGGAACGCGCCATCGCCGGCCTGGGCGAGAACCGCCTCGACCACCCGGTGGACATCCGCGGCCCGAGCGACCTGCGCTCGCTCGGCCGCCGCCTCGAGTGGCTGCGGCTGCGCCTGAAGGAGCTCGACGAGGACAAGGCGCGCTTCCTGCGCTATACCTCGCACGAGCTGAAGACGCCGCTGGCCGCGCTGCGCGAGGGCGTGGCGCTGCTCGAGGACGGCGTGGCCGGCCCGATGACCGCCGACCAGCGCGAGATCGCGCGCATCCTGGGCCACAACACCGCCACGCTGCAGAGCCAGATCGAGGCGCTGCTGCGCTTCAACGCCGCGGCCTTCGAGGCTCGCCGCCTGGACCGCGGCGACACCGACCTGCGCGGCCTGCTGCACGCACTGGTGCAGGAGCAGCGGCTGCAGTGGCAGGCGCGCCAGCTCACGATCGACGTGGAGGGCGAGGCCCCGGTGCTGGCGGTCGACGCCGAGAAGCTGTCGGCGGCGCTCGGGAATCTGTTGTCCAATTCGATACGCTTCAGCCCCGTCGGGGGCACCTTGTCCATCACCTTGTCGTCGCAGGCCTCCACGGTACGCATCGACATCCAGGACCAGGGCCCCGGCGTCGCGCCCGCCGATCGCGAGCGCATCTTCGAGCCGTTCTTCCGCGGCGAGGTGCAGCCCGACGACGCGGTGCGCGGCACCGGCATCGGGCTGTCCATCGTGCGCGAGTACGTGCAGGCCCATGGCGGCAGCGTCGACCTGCTGCCCGACGGGCCTGGCGCCCATTTCCGAATCGAGCTTCCCCATGCCAACGATTGATGTCTCCTCCCGCCCGGCTCGCGCGATGCGCGGCCTGGCCGCCACGATCGCGGCGCTGAGCCTGGCCGCCTGCGTGGCGCCCAAGCCGCCGCTGCCGCCCCCGCCGCCCCCGCCGCCGCCGCCGGTGGTCAAGTGCGACCCGCCACTCGAGGCGCGCGATCTCGCCGCGCGCCACCTGCTGGCCACCGAGGATCGGCTGAGCGCGCTCAACACGGCCGACCTCACGGCCGAGGCCAGCCATCCCCTCGAGGGCACGACGATCGAGCAGCAGATGGACCAGGCCCTGGCGCTGAGCATGACGCACAACCCCGGCGACCTGGCGCGCGCGCAAGGCGTGCTCGACCAGGTGCTGCACAACAACGCGCCGCAGGCCGACCCGTGGCGCTCGCTGGCGCGCCTGCTGGCCTGGCGCCTGGCCGAACAGAAGCGCGCCGAGGACGCCGTCGAGCGAGGCGCGCAGCAACTGCGCGACGCGCAGCGCGACAACCAGCGCAAGCTCGACGACGCCAACGCCAAGCTCGAGGCCCTCAAGGCGATCGAGCGCAGCCTCAACACGCGCCAGGCGCCGCCGGCGTCGTCGGCCAACCGGTGATGCCATGAACGCACGCACGGCCCCTCCGAAGGGCGCTCGCACCGCAGCCGACAGGCGGAGGGTAGCCTGATGAGCACCGGCGCGCACATCCTCGTCGTCGACGACGATCCCGACCTGTTGCGGCTGCTGTCGATGCGGCTGTCGGGCGCGGGCTACCGCGTCACCGCCACGGCCTCGGCCGAGGAGGCGCTGGTCAAGATCGCGATGGAGCGGCCGCAGCTGGTGCTCAGCGACGTGCAGCTGCCCGGCAAGGACGGCCTCGCGCTGTTCGACGCCATCCGCGTGCAGCATCCGTCGCTGCCCGTGATCCTGCTCACCGCGCACGGCACCATCCCCGACGCGGTGGAGGCCACGTCGCGCGGCGTGTTCACCTACCTCACCAAGCCCTTCGACGGCAAGGCGCTGCTGGACGTCATCGCCCGGGCGCTGGCGATGGAAGGCGCCACCGAGGCGGCCAGCGACGGCGGCGAGGTGGAGGCATGGCGTTCCGAGATCGTGAGCCGCTCCAACCGCATGGCCGAGGTGCTGGCCGAGGCCAAGCTCGTCGCGGCCTCCGACGCCAGCGTGCTGATCCGCGGCGAGAGCGGCAGCGGCAAGGAGCTGGTGGCCCAGGCGATCCATCGCGCCAGCCCGCGCGCGAGCCAGCCGTTCGTGGCCGTCAACTGCGGCGCGATCCCGGAGAACCTGCTCGAGTCGGAGCTGTTCGGCCACGTCAAGGGCGCGTTCACCGGCGCGGTAGCCAACCATCCGGGCCTGTTCCAGGCGGCCAACGGCGGCACGCTGTTCCTCGACGAGATCGGCGACATGCCGGTGGCGCTGCAGGTCAAGCTGCTGCGCGTGCTGCAGGAGCGCGTGGTGCGGCCGGTGGGCGCCAGCCACGCGGTGCCGATCGACGTGCGCATCCTGTCGGCCACGCACCGCGACCTCGACCTGGCCATCATCGACGGCAGCTTCCGCAAGGACCTGTACTACCGGCTCAACGTGGTCTCGCTCTCGCTGCCCACGCTGGCCGAGCGGCGCGAGGACATCCCGCTGCTGGCCGCCCATTTCCTGTCGCGGCTGGCGCTGAAGTACGGCCGCAAGGTGAACGGCTTCGCGCCCGACGCGATGAAGGCGCTCACCACGGCGTCCTGGCCCGGGAACGTGCGCCAGCTCCACAACGTGGTGGAGCAGGTGACGGCGCTGGCCACCACGCCGCTGGTGCCGCTGGCGCTGGTGCAGCGCGCGCTCCGGGTGCCCAGCATGGAGGTACTCAGTTACACGGAAGCCCGCCAACGGTTCGAGCGCGACTACCTGGTGGGCCTGCTCAAGATCACCGACGGCAACGTGGCCGACGCCGCGCGCCTTGCAGACCGCAACCGCACCGAGTTCTACCGGCTGATGCAGAAGCACGGCCTGACCCCGGGATTGTTCAGGGGCGACGCGCCTGTCGCCGAATAGCGACAAGCAAAAATCCTTTCGAATCAATCACTTGCGCGATTGTGCGGTGCACCCGTCGCCGCATCCCGACGCTTTCCGGGCCGAATCCGACAGACTGATGACAGCTTGCCGGGCCGCCCCTTCCAAGTGATTGATTCACAACGCATTTTCGCGTTGGCACGCGTGTTGCGAATGGAGTGCAGACCACCTGCACACCAGCTCGACAGCACATGCCCCTCCCCGGACGTCGAAAGCGCCATTTCACCTCTGCGACCCTGCGTTGCCTGCTAGCCTGCGCCACCCTGGCGCTGGCGAGCGTGCCCGCCTGCGCGGCGCTGTTTGACGACGTCGGCGCCCAGGCCCGGCAACTGGCCGCCCGCCCCTTCGTGGCCGCCGCGAAGCCGGTCGCGCATGCCGCCAGCGACGCGCTGACCTACGACCAGTACCGCGACATCCGCTTCCGTCCCGACCACTCGCTGTGGCGCGACCAGAAGCTGCCGTTCGAGGTGCAGTTCTTCCATCCCGGCTTCATCAACACCGAGACGGTGAAAATCCACGAAGTCGCGGCCAGCGGCGCCGCGCGCGAGATCCCCTTCGACACCGCCGACTTCGACTACGGCCGCAACAAGGCGCCGTCGAAGGCGCTGGCCGCCGGCTACTCCGGCTTGCGCGTCCACTTCCCGATCAACAACGCGGCCCACAAGGACGAGGTGATCGTCTTCCAGGGCGCGAGCTACTTCCGCGCGATCGGCAAGGACCAGCGCTACGGCCTGTCGGCCCGCGGCCTGGCGGTGGACACGGTGGGCGCCGGCGCCGAGGAGTTCCCGCGCTTCACCGAGTTCTGGCTCGAGAAGCCGGCCGCCGACGCCACCTCGCTGGTGATCACGGCCCTGCTGGACTCGAAGAGCCTCACCGGGGTCTATCGCTTCGTCGTCACGCCGGGCCAGGACACCGTGGTCGACGTGCAGTCCCGCCTCTATCTGCGCCAGGACGTGAAGACACTGGGCATCGCCCCGCTCACCAGCATGTTCTTCTCGGGCGAGAACCAGCCGCAGCCCGGCGACTTCCGCCCCGAGGTGCACGACTCCGACGGCCTGATGGTGGAGACCGGCACCGGCGAATGGCTGTGGCGCCCGCTGAGCAATCCGAAGACCATCCTCACCACCTCGTTCGCGATGCCCTCGCTGAAGGGCTTCGGCCTGATGCAGCGCGACCGCGCCTATACGAGCTACGAGGACGACGAGGCGCGCTACGAGCTGCGCCCGAGCGCCTGGATCACGCCGGCGGGCGACTGGGGCCCGGGCCGCGTCGAGCTGATGCAGCTCAACACCGTCGACGAGACCAACGACAACATCGTCGCCTACTGGGTGCCCGCGAAGCTGCCCGCGCCCGGCCAGCCGCTGGATCTCGCGTACCGGATGCTCTGGCAGGGCGACGCGCAGCAGCACCCGCCCGGCGCGTGGGTGACGCAGTCGCGCAGCGGCCGCAGCTTCGCCACGCTGGGCAAGGGCGAGGAGCAGGTGATCGTCGACTTCACCGGCCCGTCGCTGGCCGCGCTGCCGGCCGGCGCCGAGGTCAAGGCCGTCGTCACCGGCGTCGCCAACGTCGACGTCGTCTCCACCAACTGCTACCGCAACGAGGCCAACGGCACGTGGCGCGTCGCGATCCGATTCAAGCAACGCAACGCCGGCCAACCCGTCGAGCTGCGCGCCTTTCTTCAGCATGGCACCGACATCCTGAGCGAAACATGGACACACGTCATTCCCCCCAGATGAAATCACCTCGCTCCGCCACCATGCCCGCCATCGTGCGCAGCCCGATGCTGCCGCGCGCCTGGAGCGGCTTCTGGGCCGGCCTGCTGGGCCGCGCCGAGCGCCACGTCACGCCCGAGGCGGCCGCGCTGGCCGCCAGGCCGCTGGCCTGGGAAGGCGCGGTGCGCGTGCGCCGCCGCATGCTGCTCGCGCTGATCCTGATGGCCACCGCGTTCGCCGCGTTCGTGCTGGCCCGCAGCCAGACTCAGCTGCAGCATCCGCTGCTGCAAGGCCTGCAGATCGCGCTGTTCGCGCTGCTGTTCGCCTGGGTCGCGGCCGGCTGCTTCACCGCGCTGATGGGCTTTCTCGTGTTGGTCCGGGGGGACCGCCACGCGATCTCCGCCGCCGACGCCGGCGACGCGCCGCTGCCCGCCGACGGCCGCACCGCGCTCATCATGCCGATCTGCCACGAGGACGTGGCCACCGTGTTCGCCGGACTGCGCGCCACGGCCGCGTCGCTGGAGCGCAGCGGCGCGCTGCACGCGTTCGACATCTTCGTGCTGTCCGACAGCAAGGACGAGGCCGTGATCGCCGAGGAGCGCGCCGCGCATGCCGACCTGCGCGACGCGCTGGCGGGCCGCGGCAACGTGTACTACCGCGTGCGCCGGGTGCGCACGAAGAAGAAGGCCGGCAACGTGGCCGACTTCTGCCGCCGCTGGGGCGCCGGCTACAAGTACATGGTGGTGATGGACGCCGACAGCGTGATGAGCGGCGACTGCCTGCAGACGCTGGTGCGCCTGATGGAGAAGCATCCCACCGCCGGCATCCTGCAGACCGCGCCGCAGGCCGTTGGCCACGCCACGCTGCACGCCCGCGCCCAGCAGTTCGCCGCCCGCGTGACGGGCAACCTGTTCACCGTGGGCATGCAGTTCTGGCAGCTCGGCGAGGCGCACTACTTCGGCCACAACGCCATCATCCGCGTCGAGCCGTTCATGGCGCACTGCGGCCTGGCGCCGCTGGAAGGCCGGGGCGCGTTCTCGGGCCACATCCTGTCGCACGATTTCGTCGAGGCCGCGCTGATGCGCCGCGCCGGCTACCACGTGTGGCTGGTGGCCGACCTCGTGGGCAGCTACGAGCAGCAGCCGCCGCACCTGCTGGCCGAGCTGCAGCGCGACCGCCGCTGGTGCCAGGGCAACCTGCAGAACGCCCGTCTGATCGCCGAGCCGGGCCTGCACGCCGTGCACCGCGGCATGCTGGCCACCGGCGCGATGGCCTATGTCTCGGCGCCGCTGTGGCTGCTGTACGTGGCGCTGGGCGCGCTCCTGTGGCTGGTGGGCGGCAACGTGCTGTTCACGCCCGAAGGCACCCTGGCGATCGGCATCCCGAGCCTATGGGCCGGCACGCTGACGATGCTGGTGCTGCCGCGCCTGCTGGGCGTCCTGGCCGTGTTCATGCGCCGCGACACCGACCGCTTCGGCGGCGGCGCCAAGCTGGTGGCGAGCGCCTTCCTCGAGGCCGCGCTGGCGATGCTGCTGGCGCCGCTGCGCATGGTGGCGCACACGCTGTTCGTGGTCGGCGCCATGACCGGCTGGAAGCTGGAATGGAAGTCGCCCCCGCGCGAAGCCAACGACGTCAGCTGGGCCGAGGCCGCGCAGCGCTTCGCACCGGTGAGCCTGGTCGTCGCCGCGATCGCCGCCGCGATGAGCCTGGCCAACTCGTCGGCCGTGCTGTGGATGATGCCCGTGGGCCTGCCGCTGGTGCTGGCGGTGCCGTTCACGGTGCTGACCGGCAGCACGGCGCTTGGCGAGCGCGTGCGCCGCGCCCGCCTGCTGCTGGTGCCAGAGGAATCGTCGTCGCCCACCGTGCTGCGCCAGGCCTGGCGCTTCGCGAAGATGAGCCCGGCCGCGCTGCGCCGGCTCGTGGCGGCCTGAGCGCGCCCGGCCCGTTTCGTACAATCCAGGTCTTGCGACGCCCTCGTGGCGCCGCACTTGCGGGCGCCCGCCGGGCACCCTTGTCTTCCACAGCCCCTGGATCTACACCATGAACCGCTGTGCTCCGTTCCTTGCCGCCCTGGCCCTCGCCGCGCTCGCGCCGGCTCAGGCGGCCCAGTCCGTCGTCGGCCCGGTCAACCTGGCCCCGGCCACCCCCGCCTCGTCCGCCACGGACGGCCAGACCATCCAGCGCGTCTTCCCCCAGAACGCGCTGCGCGGCGCCCTCGTGTTCGGCGCGCCGCCGGCGATCCAGCTGAACGGGGTCACGGGCAACCTGGCCAGCGGCTACCGCATCCACGGCCCGAACAACCTGATCGTGATGTCGGCCCAGCTGACCGGCATGCAGTTCACCGTCGACTACACCACCGACGTGCAGGGACAGGTCTTCGAGGTGTGGATCCTCTCGGCCAACGAGATCGCCAACCAGCCGTGGCCGACGACCACGGCACAGGCCGCCGCCTGGACCTTCGATCCGATCGCGCAGACCTGGACCAAGCCATGACCAAGAAGGTCTTCATCCGCACGTTCGGCTGCCAGATGAACGAGTACGACTCCGACAAGATGGCCGACGTGCTGCACGCCGCCGACGGCTACGAGAAGACGGACGACGTCGAGCAGGCCGACCTCGTCCTCTACAACAGCTGCTCGGTGCGCGAGAAGGCCGCCGAGAAGATGTTCTCCGACCTCGGCCGCATCAAGCACCTGAAGGCCAAGGGCGTGCTGATCGGCGTGGGCGGCTGCGTGGCCAGCCAGGAAGGCGCGGCCATCGTCGAGCGCGCGCCCTACGTCGACCTCGTGTTCGGCCCGCAGACGCTGCACCGCCTGCCCAAGATGATCGCCGACCGGCGCGCGTTCTCCAAGGCGCAGGTGGACATCAGCTTCCCCGAGATCGAGAAGTTCGACCACCTGCCGCCGGCCCGCGTCGAGGGCGCGAGCGCATTCGTCTCGGTGATGGAGGGCTGCTCCAAGTACTGCACCTACTGCGTGGTGCCGTACACGCGCGGCGAGGAGGTGTCGCGCCCGTTCGACGACGTGCTCACCGAGGTGGCCGGCCTCGCCGACCAGGGCCTGAAGGAGATCACGCTGCTGGGCCAGAACGTGAACGCCTACCGCGGCCGGATGGGCGACACGGCGGAGATCGCCGACTTCGCGCTGCTGCTGGAGACCATCGCCGAGTTCCCCAGCATCGAGCGCATCCGCTTCACCACCAGCCACCCGAAGGAGTTCGGCCAGCGCCTGATCGATGCCTACGCGCGCGTGCCCAAGCTGGTCAACCACCTGCACCTGCCCGTGCAGCACGGCTCCGACCGCATCCTGTCGGCCATGAAGCGTGGCTACACGGCGCTCGAGTACAAGAGCACCATCCGCAAGCTGCGTGCGGTGCGCCCCGACATCCGCCTGTCCACCGACTTCATCGTCGGCTTCCCGGGCGAGGAGGACGAGGACTTCGACAAGCTCATGAAGCTGGTCGACGACGTGGGCTTCGACGCGTCGTTCAGCTTCATCTACAGCCCGCGCCCCGGCACGCCGGCCGCCAACCTGCTCGACCCGACCGCCTCCAGCGTGAAGTTGAAGCGTCTGCAGCATCTCCAGGCGGTGCTGGAGGCCAACGTGCTGCGCTTCTCCGAGGCCATGGTCGGCCAGACGCACAGGATCCTGGTGGAAGGCCGCAGCCGCAAGAGCGCCGACGACCTGATGGGCCGCACCGAGTGCAACCGCATCGTCAACTTCCCCGCCGGCCCGAACGCCGCGCGCCTCGTGGGCCAGTTGATAGCCGTCAACATCACGGCGGCCTACCCGCACTCGCTGCGCGCCGAGGTCGTGACGACCGACTCGCTGGCCGCGGCCTGAGCCCGCTGGCCATCGCGCGCCCGGACGCCTAGGTACTTCCACCAGGACGCGTGACGAATCTCGCGGATGAAGCGCTGCCTGGCAGCGTTTCGATACGAGAGAAGGCTTGGATTCAAGCACCGCGCGGGCGATTGGCGATATCCTCTGGCCGCTGGTTGAAGAAGGAGGGCGCTGGCATGAATTCGATCGTCCGGATGCTCGCGGTGTACGCGGGGTTCTCGCTGCTCCTGTGCGGTTTCACCCACCTCGAGTGGTCGCCGCTGCAACCCAATGGCTTCGGACAATGGTTCGCGCTGTTCCTCCTCATCTTCCCCGCCGCGGCCGCGGCCGAACTGCTGGGCGAGCGCCTGCTCGGGAAGAGCCGCCCCCTGGAATTCGAGGAAAGCAGGAGCCATGAGGATTGCTCCTGGGGCCGCATCTTCACCGGCGTCTTCGTGCTGGTGGTCACGATCGGCGTCGTGATGTGCGCGGCCTGGTGGCTGTCGCACCCTGCGGCGGCCTGACCTCGATCAGGCCCTGAAGCTGCTTTTCAGCAGCGGGTAGAGCGCGCGGAAGCGCTCGTAGCGCCCCATCAGCGCGGCGCGGCGTTCCGGCTGCGGCTGGAACGACTCCACCACGGCCTGCTTCGCGCAGACCTCGGCCAGGCGGCCGCCATCGACCAGCCACGCGAGCCGCGCGGCGCCCAGCGCGCCGCCGGCCTCGCCGCCGTCGCGCTTGGTCAGCGGACGATCGAGCAGCGTGGCCAGCAGCCGGCCCCAATACGCACTGCGCGCGCCGCCGCCGACGACGTCGAGCGACTTCGCGAGCGCGCGCGTGGGCTCGTCGAGCGTGTGCCATCCGTCCAGCAGCCCGAACGACACGCCCTCGATGACCGCGTAGCCGATCGCGGCCGCGCCGTGCTCGTGCGTGAGGCCGAACAGCACGCCCTGCGCCTGCGCGTCGTTGTGCGGCGTGCGCTCGCCGGCCAGGTAGGGCAGGAACAGCGGCGCCTGGGCCAGCGCGCGTTCGTCCAGCGCCTCGACCTCGGCCAGCAGCTCGGCCTCGTCGCGCCGGTCGGTGAGCTGCGTCACCCAGCGCAGGGCGCTCGCGGCCGACAGCATCACGCTCATCTGGTGCCAGGCGCCGGGCAGCGCGTGGCAGAACGCGTGCACCGCCGATTCGGGCCGCGGCAGGAAGCGGTCGCTGCACAGGAAGATCACACCCGAGGTGCCCAGCGAGACGAAGCCGTCGCCCGGTGCCGTGGCGCCCATGCCCACGGCGCTGGCCGCGTTGTCGCCCCCGCCGCCGGCGATGACGATGTCCGCGGGCAGGCCGAAGCGCTCGGCGACGTCGGCCTTCAGGCGGCCGGCCGGCGCGCTGCCCTCCACCAGCGCGGGCATCTGCGCGCGCGTGAGCTCGCAGGCCGCCAGCAGTTCGTCCGACCAGTCGCGCGCGGCCACGTCCAGCCACAGCGTGCCCGACGCGTCGGAGCAGTCGGTGAAGAACTCGTCGCTCAGCTTGAAGCGCAGCCAATCCTTGGGCAGCAGCACCCTGGCCACCTTGGCGAAGACCTGCGGCTGGTGGTCGCGCACCCACAGCAGCTTGGGCGCGGTGAAGCCGGGCATCGCGAGGTTGCCGGCAATCCGCGCCAGCCGCGGCACGCGTTCGGTGAGCTCGGCGCACTGCGGCTCGCTGCGGCCGTCGTTCCACAGGATCGCGGGGCGCAGCACCTCGCCGGCGGCGTCGAGCAGCACCGCGCCGTGCATCTGCCCCGACAGCCCGATCGCGCGCACCGCGCGCATCGCCGCCGCGTGCGAGCGCGCGAGCTCGCCGAGCGCGATGCCCAGCGCGCGCCACCAGTCGGCAGGCGACTGCTCGCTCCACTGCGGATGCGGGCGCGAGACTTCCAGCGGCGCGCTCTGCTGCGCCACGATGCGGCCGTCCCCGGCCAGCAGAACGGCCTTCAGTGCTGACGTGCCGAGGTCGATGCCGAGGTACATGTCAGTGCGTTTCCGCGAGGCCGAAGCGCGATGCCGACTGGCGTCGGAAGTCCGTCGGCGTCATGCCCTTGATCTCGAGGAAGCGGCGGTTGAAGTTGGCCACGTTGTTGAAGCCGACCTCGTAGCAGATCGTGGTGACGTAGCGGTCGGTGTCCATCAGCAGCTGGCAGGCCTTGCTGATGCGCATGCGGTTGACGAAGTCGGTGAACGTGTTGCCGGTGGCGCGCCGGAAGAAGCGCGAGAAGCGGCTCTCAGGCATGCGGAAGCGCGCGCAGACCTCGGCCATGGACAGCGGCTCGCCGCAGTGCTCGCTGATGTAGCTGACCACGGCATTGACCTGGGCCATGGCCTCGTCGTCGTCCGAGCATTGCAGCTGCACGCTGGACAGCAGGCGGATGTCCTTGCAGCGCGCGAGCATGCCCATGAACTCGCAGAAGCCGGCGATGCGCGCCAGGCCGCGGCTGGAGGCCACGCGCTCGAAGTGCGCCTGGGCCATCTCCGAGACGCCGAAGAACTCGATGCCGTAGCGGGCCTGCTCCAGCAGCGGCAGGATCTCCTTGAACTCCGGGAACAGCTCGCAGGCCTGCTCGATGGGCTCGTGCGCGAACTGGATCACGCGGTCGCGCAGGGGCACCCCGCCGGGTGGCGCGTCGGTGGTGATCCAGTTGTGCGGCACGCGCGGACCCGTCAGCACGAGATGGCCCGGCTGGAAGTGGCCGATGTAGTCGCCCACGAAGACCTTGCCCGAGGTCTCCATGATCAGGTGCAGCTCGTACTCGTCGTGGTGATGCCAGCGGATCAGCGGCGAGGGGATGCCGTGGGCCAGGCAGCGCAGGAAGCCGCAGCCTTCGGGCGGGTCGTAGCCAAGGATGGGATCGCGCAGGTGGTCGTGCTCGATCTCGGGTGCGCGTACACGGGGGGAGGTGTGCATGGCGGCCTCGTTGTCTCTGTCCTGGTTTGCCGTGACATTAACTCATCGCGGCATCGCCGAGCAGGCCATGGAGATCCATGCGCGCCGCGGCGATCGCGTCCTTCAGGGCCAGGCTCCCCGCGAGCTCGCCCCACAGCGAGGCGTCGGCGACGAACTCGGCGAGCGGATCGACGGCGTCGCAGATCGCGTGCGCGCGCTCCGGCACCATCGCCTGGTCCTGGTACCCGAACGGCAGCCGGCCCTGGTGCCAGCGCTGCAGGAAGGTGAGGAACAGCGCCGGCAGCCGCGCCACCGAGGCGATGCTTCCGCCTTGCGCCAGGCGCTCGCGGATCGTGGGCAGGATGAAGCCGGGGATCTTGGCGAAACCGTCGGCGGCCACGCGCTGGTTGGTGTCGGCGATGGCGTCGTTGGCGAAGCGGTCGAGCACGACGTCGCGATACGCCGGCAGGTCCACCGGGCTCGGCGCGCCGGGCCGCGCCAGGCACGGGATCACGTCGTTGGTGACGTAGTCGGCCGCGATGCCGCGGATCGCCGCGTCGCGCGTGCCTTCGTGGATGTAGGTCATGCCGCGCAGAGTGCCGGCCCAGGCGATGGCGCTGTGGGTGGCGTTGAGGATGCGGATCTTGGCCTCCTCGTAGGGCTGCACGTCGCCGGTCATCTCCACGCCCACGCGCTCCCACTCCGGTCGGCCGCTGGCGAAGCGATCCTCGATCACCCACTGGATGAAGGACTCGGCCATCAGCGGCGCCTGGTCGTCCCAGCCGGCCTGGGCGCGGATGCGGGCCATCGCCTCGGGCGTGGGGCGCGGGGTGATGCGGTCCACCATCGCGTTGGGGCAGGTGGTGTTCGCGTCCAGCCAGGCGAGCAGCGGCGCGTCGCCCGCGGCGGTGACGTAGGCGCGCAGGTTCTCGCGGAACCTGTCGCCGTTGTGGCGCAGGTTGTCGCAGTTGAGCAGCGTCAGCGCGCCGGCGTTCGCGGCGCGCCGTCCGCGCAGCAGCGCCGCCACCACGCCGTAGATGGAGCGCGGCGGCTTGCCGGCCAGGTCGTTGACGACGTCGTCGTGGGCGAGGTCCAGCCGGCCCTCGTGGTCGAGCGCGTAGCCGGCCTCGGTGACGGTGAACGAGACGATGCGCGTGGCCGGATCGGCGCCGAGTTCCATCACGCGCGCCAGCGTCGGCTCGAACGGCACGACCTCGGTGATGGACGTGATCTTCTCGAGCTTGCGTTCGCCCTGCGGCGACACCGTCTCCAGCGTGTAGGCGCCGCCCTGGCGCCGCAGCGCGGCGATCGTGTCGGCCATGTCGGGGCGCAGGTTGGCGCCGGCGCACTGCCAGCGCGCGTCGCCCTTCTGCATCAGGCGCTGCATGTACACGGCCTGGTGCGCGCGGTGGAACGAGCCGAGGCCCAGGTGGAGCAGGCGCAGGCGCCCTGCAGGCGTCGAGGTCATGGGAGTTCCCGGGTTCAGTGGGCGGCGGCGATGAGCTTTCCGCTCTCGTCGAACCAGTGCAGGTGGCCGAGCTCGACGTCGACGCCGACGCTGTCGCCCGCCACGAGGGTGGTGCGCGCGTTCTGGCGCAGCACGATCTGCGCGCCGCGCGGCGTGTGCAGGTATACGAGCGTCTCGGCGCCGAGGGCCTCGACCAGCTCCACCTGCGCGGCGATCTGGCCCTGGCCGGGCGCGGTCAGGCGCAGGTCCTCCGGACGGATGCCGACGTAGGCGGCGCTCGCCACGGCCACGCTGGCCGGCGGCAGTTCCGCGCGGTCGACCACGTTCATCTGCGGCGTGCCGATGAACTGGGCGACGAAGCGGTTGGCCGGCTTGTCGTACAGCTCTAGCGGCGAGCCCACCTGCTCGATGGCGCCGTCGCGCAGCACCACCACCCGGTCGGCCAGCGTCATCGCCTCCACCTGGTCGTGGGTGACGTAGATGGTGGTGGCGCCCAGCTCGCGGTGCAGCTTGGCGATCTCCACGCGCGTCTGGCCGCGCAGCGCGGCGTCAAGGTTGGACAGCGGCTCGTCGAACAGGAACACCTTGGGCTCGCGCACGATCGCGCGCCCGATGGCCACGCGCTGGCGCTGGCCACCCGACATCTCGCGCGGCAGGCGCTGCAGGTAAGGCCCGAGGTTAAGGATCTCGGCCGCGCGGTCGACCTTCTTCTTGATCACCGCCGGGTCGGCCTTGGCCAGGCGCAGCGAGAAGCTCATGTTCTCGGCCACGGTCATGTGCGGGTACAGCGCGTAGCTCTGGAAGACCATCGCCAGGTCGCGCTGCGCCGACGGCAGCCGCGTGATCTCGCGGCCGTCCAGGTGGATGCCCCCCGCGGTGAGCGTCTCCAGGCCCGCGATCAGGCGCAGCAGCGTGGACTTGCCGCAGCCCGAAGGCCCGACGAACACGGTGAACTGGCCGCGATCGATGGCGAGGTCGACGCCCTTGATCGTCTTGACTTCGCCGAACTGCTTCTCGACGCCCTTGAGTTCCAGGAATGGCATGTCTCTTTCCTTCCTTCTTACTTGACGGCACCGAAAGTGAGGCCTTGGACGAGCTGCTTCTGGCTGAACCAGCCGAACACGACGATGGGCGCGATGGCCAGCACCGAGGCCGCGGAGAGCTTGGCCCAGAACAGGCCCTCGGGGCTGGAGTACGAGGCGATCAGCGCGGCGAGCGTGCCCGCGTTGGCGGCCGTGAGGTTGAGCGACCAGAACGCCTCGTTCCACGCGAGCACCAGGCACAGCAGGCCGGTGGACGCGATGCCGCCCATGGCCAGCGGCAGGATCACGTGGTGGAACTCCGTCAGCAGCGAGGCGCCGTCCATGCGCGCGGCCTCGAGGATCTCCGGCGGGATGTCCTTGAAGTGCGAGTACAGCATCCACACCATCAGCGGCAGGTTGCCGAGCATGAACACCACGATCAGCGCGAAGGTGGTGTCGAGCAGGTGCAGGCTCTGCGCGATCACGTACACGGGCACCAGCGCGCCGACCGCCGGCATCATCTTGGTGGACAGCATCCACATCAGGATCTGCTTGGTGCGCTTGCTGGGAAGGAACGCCATCGAGTACGCCGCGGGCGCCGCGATCAGCAGGCCCACGATGGTGGAGACGACGCTCGTGATGAGCGAGTTCTTCGCGTACAGCAGGTAGTCGCTGCGCTCCTGCACGTGCGTGAAGTTGTCGAGCGTCGGCGTGAAGATCCAGATCGACGGCACCGCGATGGCCTGCAGCTCGGTCTTGAACGACGTCACCAGCATGAACAGGATCGGGAAGAACAGGATCAGCGCGACGAGCCAGGCCGCGACGCTGCGAATCGCGAGCGCGACCCGGACACCGGTTTCAGTGGTGAAGTCCATGATCAGCGCTCCATGTTCTTGCCGACGAGGCGGATGAGGAACGCCGCGGCGATGTTGGCCAGCAGCACCGCGAACAGCGCGCCGGCCGAGGCCACGCCCACGTCGAAGCCCAGCAGCGCCTGCTTGAAGATCAGGTAGGCGATGTTGGTGGAGGCGTCGCCGGGGCCGCCGGCGGTGGTCGTCGATATCTCGGCGAACACGCTCAGCAGGAAGATCATCTCGATCATCACGACGACGGCGATCGAGCGCGCCAGGTGCGGCAGCACGAGGAAGCGGAACTGCTGGAACCAGGTGGCGCCGTCCATGCGCGCCGCCTCCAGCTGCTCGCGGTTCATGCCCTGCAGCGAGGTGATGAAGATGAGGATGGCGAACGGCAGCCACTGCCAGGCCACCATGATGATCACCGACAGCAGCGGCCAGTCGCTGAGCCAGTCGATCGGCGTGAGCCCGACCGCGCGCCACACCTGCGCGAGCACGCCGTAGATCGGGTTCATCATCATGTGCTTCCAGAGAAGCGCGTTGACGGTGGGCATCACGAAGAACGGCGAGATCAGCAGCACCCGCACGATGCCCTGGCCCGGGAACGGCTCGTTCACCAGCAGCGCGATCAGGATGCCCAGCACCACGGTGATCAGGATCACGCTGCCCAGCAGCAGCAGCGTGTTGACTATGGCCGTGGCGAACGACGGGTCGGTGATGAAGTACCTGAAGTTCTCGAGGCCGACGAACGCGTGCTCGCCCGGCTCCATCAGGTTGTAGCGGATGACCGAGAAATAGATGGTCATCGCCAGCGGCACGATCATCCAGAGGAAGAGCGAGCCGACGGCCGGCGCGAGCAGCACCCGGGCGATTGATCTCATGGCGGGCTTTCGGGAGAACGGCTCCGCCTCACCCGTGCGCACGCGAGCGCACGGGCGGGAGCGGATGCGTCAGATCACTTGTAGTAACCGGCCTTCTTCATCTCGCGGTCGGCGGCGACCTGCGAGGCCTTCAGCGCCGCATCCACCGATTCCTTGCCGGCGAGCGCCGCGCTCATCTGCTGGCCCACCGTGACGCCGATCGACTGGAACTCGGGGATCGTCGCGAACTGCACGCCGGTGTAGGGGCTCTTGGGCAGCGTCGAGTCCAGCGGGTTCGCGCTGTCGATCGCGGCCTTCTCGGCGGCGGCGAAGACGGCCGCCTTCTGGAACTCGGGCTGCGCGTAGGTCGAGGCGCGCGTGCCGGTCGGCACGTGGGCCCAGCCCTCTTCCTTGGCCACGAGCGCGATGTACTGCTTGGACGTGGCCCAGTTGACGAACTTCTGCGCCGCGGCCGCGTTCTTCGTGCTCGCCGGCACCGCCAGCGCCCAGGCCCACAGCCAGTTCGCGCCCTTGGTGGTGGCCTGCGACGGCGCCTGCGCGAAGGCCACCTTGTCGGCCACCCTGCTCTGCTTCGGGTCGGTGATGAACGAGGCCGCGATCGTCGCGTCCACCCACATGCCGCACTTGCCTTCGTTGTACAGCGCCAGGATCTCGTTGAAGCTGTTGGCCGACGAGCCGGGCGGGCCGGACTTCTTGAGCATGTCCACGTAGAACGTCACCGCGTCATGCCAGGGCTTGCTCTCCAGCTGCGGCTTCCACGACATGTCGAACCACTGGCCGCCGAACGCGTTGACCAAGGTGGTGATGAAGGCCATGTTGTCGCCCCAGCCCGGCTTGCCGCGCAGGCAGATGCCGTAGACGCCGGCCTTGGGGTCGTTCATCTTGGCGGCCGCGTCGCGCACCTGATCCCACGTGGGGCGGTCGGCGAACTTCACGCCGGCCTTGTCGGCCAGGTCCTTGCGGTACATGAGCATCGAGCTCTCGCCGTAGAACGGGGCGGCGTACAGCTTGCCGCCCGAGGACAGGCCGTTGCGGATGGCGGGCAGCAGGTCGTCGATGTCGTAGGCGGCGTCGGGCTTGACCTCCAGCAGCCAGCCCTTCTTGCCCCAGATCGGCGTCTCGTACATGCCGATCGTCATCACGTCGAACTGGCCGCCCTGCGTGGCGATGTCGGTGGTGGCGCGCTGTCGCAGCACGCCCTCCTCCAGCGTCACCCATTTCACGTGGATGTCGGGGTTGGCCTGCTCGAAGAAATGCGTGAGCTTCTGCATCTCGATCATGTGGCCGTTGTTGACGGTGGCCACGACGATGTCGGTCGCGTTCGCCGCCGGAGCGGCCACGGCCAGAGACACGGCCAGGCTCAGGCCCAGTACCGGAAAGGTGTTGCGCGTCATCTTGTCTCCTGTATTTTCGTGAAGCACCGGCGGAACCGGCAGAGCGCCAGTGTCGGCATTCCGCCAAACCCCGCGTGGTACTGCGGTCACGAATGCCGATACTTTCATGCACGAAAGTTTGCGGGTTTTCCTGTAGTCCATCGATACGCATCTCGGTTGCTGCGATGCAGCGAGGCTTTCATCCGGCATGAAAGTATCGACGCCAGCAGGGTTTCGTGCGGTCGTTCACGCGGCGGCCGGCGGGGAAAACCCAGGCGCAAGGCTGCAACAAGGTATCGACATCGGGCCGTCGAGTAGCAGCGCGCGGCGCCGCGGTTTCCTACCCTCGCGGCAGGCCGCTGCCTTCCATGCGCCCGCGGCCCGCCCACCGACCACAAACACAGGAGACATCCATGACATACCCGACGCCGTATCGAGCCACCCGACTGGCCGCCGCCACGCTGGCCCTCTTCGCCGCCTCCGCGGCCCACGCCGTGGACTGGACCGGCTACATGCGTGGCGGCCCCGCGGCCACCACCGAGTCCGGCAAGTCGCGCCAGTGCTACGGCATCGGCGAACTGAAGTACCGCCTCGGCAACGAGTGCGACTTCTACGGCGAGTTCCAGCTCGCCCAGGCCATGAAGGCCGACGGCGTCGACTTCAACGCCGTGCTGATGACCAACTACTACAGCCCGGCCACCGAGTCGAACAACAACTTCGGCGTCGAGCAGGCCTACGTCGAGATGAAGGGCGTGGACATCGCCCCGCA